>Ga0255054_10000042_pt1 | contig 55661 bp, 61 predicted proteins | sample JV7_2_23_MG_FD_188634 | JGI IMG/M metagenome (GOLD analysis project Ga0255054, IMG submission 188634) | Seawater microbial communities from Jervis Inlet, British Columbia, Canada - JV7_2_23 | ecosystem: Environmental > Aquatic > Marine > Inlet | place: Canada: British Columbia | collected... | reverse complement strand
TTTTTGCCTGGCCCAGGTATTGACCGCATGAGGTCCAAAGGCTATTCAGTATGGACAATGAAGGACGAAGACAACACGATACGAACGTATTTCTTGAAACCTCAGGATTAATAGATATCTGGTAACAATCGATATTACAACTCGCTGGAGCACTCTGCGAGTGGAGCCGGACCGGGGATGCGGCGCCTGAAGCTCGAGATGAACCAATTGCCGCGACCTAGAAGGGCAGGATAGGAAGCGATCCCCGGCCGCTATGCTCGCAGCCGTTAGGCAGAAACGAAATAATGCTGTCGATTCGTCAAGAGCATGCTGAAGATCTCTCAGCAATTCGCGCAGTCAATGAGCAAGCGTTCAGTCAAGCCGAAGAGGCAGATATTGTTGACCAGCTCCGCGCGCTGGGCGATCGCGTTTTATCTCTTATTGCAATTCGCGGCGATGTAATTGCGGGACACATATTGTTCAGCCCGGTCACCATTGAGAACAATGGCGATGTAGTCGAAGGCATGGGGCTTGGACCTATGGCCGTTCTACCAGACTTCCAGGGCCAGCGGATCGGCTCAGCTCTGGTTGAGGCAGGGCTTAGGAAGTTACGCGATCGTATCTGTCCATTCGTGGTTGTTCTCGGCCATCCGCAATACTATCCACGTTTCGGTTTTGAGCCGGCATCTGGGCACGGTATCACCTGCCAATGGGAAGATGTTCCAGATGATGCATTCATGGCTCTCATCCTTGATGAAAGCGTGATGAAGGCTGTCTCCGGTCGGGCGATATATCGGGAAGAATTTGGCTAGGCCGATCGGTGCAATATGGCTCTTATCGCTCAATTAGACATTTTCTGCCTAACAACTCGCTGGAGCACTCTGCGAGTGGAGCCGGACCGGAGATACTGCGCCAAGTGCAAGAGGAAATGCATCTTGCGGTATCTAGCACTGCTCGTGAGGGAGTGATCCCCGGCCGCTCACTTGTGCCTGTGGCCCAAGCGCAGGCAGCTCGCAGTCGTTAGGTAGACCCAGAACCCATTGTGCTTGACACCATTAGTGTACCGCGCTATTATTGCAGTGCATGATCAAGAGCTTCGCCGATCGTGATACTGAACGCGTCTTTCGGGGTCAGAAAGCTCGCCGCTTTCCCGCCACGATCCGGCGCAGAACCGAGCGCAAGCTTCTGATCCTGCACGCCGCCGAGACTATCCCGCAATTGCGCGTACCGCCCGGAAATCGGCTGGAGAAGCTGAGGGGGGATCGAGCGGGTCAGTACAGCATTCGAATTAACGATCAATGGCGCATCTGCTTCGAGTGGCGATCCGGAGACGCATACGAGGTTGAGATCACAGACTATCACAGCTAGGGAGCCCAATCATGAACAAGCGCGAATTTCCCCCCATTCACCCAGGTGAGATCCTGCTAGAGGAGTTCCTCAAGCCCATGGACATCTCCCAATACAGGCTTGCCAAAGACATAAGCGTCGATCCGCGACGCATAAACGAGATTGTGCATGGCAAGCGATCTATCAGCGCGGACACCGCGCTGCGACTTGGCCGCTTCTTTGGGACGTCGGCCAGGTTTTGGCTCAATCTCCAGTCACACTATGACCTAGAGCGTGAGGAAATGGACCTTGGCGATCGCCTTGAGGATGAGGTCAAGGTCCTCGCCTAGTTGAATTGCCGCAATCCGATGAAGCGGCTCTACTTAACAACTCGCTGGAGCACTCTGCGAGTGGAGCCGGACCGGGGATTCAGCGGCATAGGCAAGAGATGATGCGGGCGCGGGCTCCCAGCAGCGTCCATGAGGGAGCCATCCCCGGCCGCTCACTTGCCTGCCCTGCCGGCCAGGCCAGGGTGCCTGCTGCCCAAGCACACTCTGGCGAGTACAAACAGGCAGCTCGCAGCCGCTATACGGCGTTCACGCTAAACAAAAGGATATTTGCCTTGGACCGAGCAACGGCGGATGTCAACAACTTGGGCTCAAATACCAACCAATCTTTTAGCCCGCCGCCTACAAAGCAAAGACCCCGCTTCGGCGGGGTCTTTGCGGAAGTTATTCCGCAGAAGAGACTGGAGCAACGCTAGTTCAGATTCAGGGCGAGTAAGGATCCCATGGCGATCCACCGCGGGGCAGATAATTGTATCGGTACGGACATGAGTCCCTTATCGCTTTGAACTGAATCTCACCATCTCCGGTCTTTTTAGCAAGATACACCCCAACATCTTGCTCATGACAGTATCCCTCACTCGCTGGGCCGCGATTCTGGACGGTTAGCAAGTGGCCCTCATACGTCCAATCAAGTACAGCAATTGGGTGCTCAAGGTCAGGAGCGGTCGATAAGTCATCGCGCTCGACCGCCCACCTAATGGTACCGTCGTCGCTGAATTGGAGGAGATTGGGGACATAGATAGCGGAGGTTTCTGGAGTCCCGAGTGTCCCGAACCATGTACCGATGAGATCGGAGCGTTCAGCGACCGGTGAATCGGACAGCGCTGCTTTCGAGTTCTCATCAAATTGAACAGAAAAGCTAGTGATGAGCCCACCTTCGAGCGCCACTTCGCAAGTTCCAGTCATTGGGTTTACGCCAAAGAACATCCACTTAGTTGAATTTGTCGAACAACCCTCGAAACCCGCACCAGATTCAGAAGCCGTTGGGATGCCTTCAATGCGATAGTCAATTTCCGCCTGTTTCGCCAGCCAATTCTCAATTTTCGCTTTGCCGGTGCGAGGCGGTGTCCCTTCGACCTGCAACACAGCATCATCCGCAAGCAATTCAAGCGCAGATTCAATGTCTTGCGAATTAACCGCATCTTGAAACTGCTCTACAACGGAAACTGGATCGCTGCCACATGCTGCAACTAGGAGCAATCCAACCACCAGTAAACCTAAGTATTTGTTCATCTCGGAATCCCTCCAGATCAATTCATTGCTAAGAATAGTTTTTTACCGACACGCCGCTTTCACCTCAAATAACGCTCCTTCTTGGATGATTCGGGTACTCTCATCAGATGTCGGCTCGGATTGTCGTCTCACCTCGTCCCGGTAGTTTCATGTGATATCGACCACATCGTAACCAGGGAGCGAGAGGAGACCGTGAGGCTATCGCAAGAAGATCGTGAAGGAAAAATTCGAGGGTTACAGCTATTACACAATCTGACACCGTCTGGTCGGTTGGGCATAAAGAAAGGCCAGGATTTAGAAGAACGATAAATTACTCCAGCTAGAAACATACCTTCTTGTCCCGTTTCAAGTCACCCTTGTTCACTTGCCATGAAGACATGCGCAGAGCACCTTGCAGAACACCCCCAAGGCTTGGGTTTCAATGCAAAACTGTCTCATTTGTCCCGAACTGATCCATGAGACTGTTTCGAGCCCGCATAGGATGTATACTGAACTCACGGATTGAAGTTCACTTCACAGGCGGCGCATAAACCACATTGTTGGCCTGCAATTCAATATGTCGATCTACGGGGCCGCTTACTATAGGTAAGCGGCATTTCTCTTTGATCGAATAATCAACCGATGTCTGTGTCATAAACCGGTGGGGGGGTGATGATATGGCCCACTTATCCATAAACCTCTTTGGCTCCTTTCAGGTGACCCTGAATGGTGAAACGGCCACCGGTTTTGACTCTGATAAGGTCCGGGCACTCTTTGCTTACCTAGCCGTTGAAAGCGATCGCCCTCACCGCCGCGAGAAACTGGCAGGACTGCTCTGGCCAGATTTCCCCGAACGTTCTGCTCGCACCAGCCTGCGAAGCGCTTTGGCTAACCTGCGCCGTGTGATCGGCGATCAAGAAGCCGACCCCCCTTTCCTCCAGATCACCCGCCAGACCATCCAAGTCAACCAGGCCAGCGATCACGAACTCGACGTGAGAACCTTCTCTTCCCTAGTAGAAGGAGAAGTGGGCCACCCACCAGATATATTGGAATTGGAGAACGCCGTCACCTGTTACCAAGGGGATTTTCTGGAAGGGTTCTCTCTCCCCGACAGCGCCCCCTTTGAAGAATGGCACCTGAACACTCGCGAGGCTTTGCGTGGCCAAGCCCTACGCGCCCTCCACCACCTGGCCGCGTACCATCAAGAGCAAGGCGCCTACGAGCAAGCTTTGTTGTTCGCACGCCGCCAAGTGGAGCTTGACCCCTTCCAAGAAGCGGCTCATCAACAAGTGATCTGGTCGCTCGCCCTCAGCGGTCAGCGCAATGAAGCCCTCGCCCATTACGAAGGATACCGTTCGCTCCTGGAGACGGATCTCGGGGTCACCCCCTTGGAGCAGACTCAGGCGATGTATGCGCAACTGGTGGCCGGCGAACTCCCGGATCCCCCCTTGGCCACCGTCATCCTGCGACATGAGCCTCGCCAGGCCGGTGAGAACCCCTACCGTGGTCTGGCCGCTTTTCGCGAGGTCGACGCCCCCTTCTTCTTCGGCCGCGAATCCTTCACCGCCCAGCTTTCTGATGCCGTGCGGAAGCGCTCCTTGGTCGCCGTCATTGTCGGCTCCTCCGGATCGGGCAAGTCCTCAACCGTCTTTGCCGGGCTGCTCCCCCAACTGCGTAACCAAGGCGATTGGCTGATCCGCACCTGCCGGCCCCGCGACTATCCTTTTCAGGCTGTAGCTGGAGCACTGTCCCCCATTTTGGAACCCGGTTCTCACGAGATCGACCATCTAATAGAGACCCAGAAACTGGCCGAAGCCCTCCGCCGTGGAGATCTCTCTCTCTATCACGTGGCCGTCCGGGCACTTGAGAAGCATCCAGAGGCCAAGCGACTACTCCTGGTCATCGACCAATTCGAAGAGCTCTACACCCTCTGCCCAGATCCAGAAGAACGCCGGCAATTCCTGGATGAACTCCTGACCGCAGTGGAGGCCGGCGCTGAGCAGCACCTCCCCCCCTTCACCCTACTGTTGACCCTGCGAGCGGACTTCATGGGCCAGGCCCTCACCCACCGCCCCTTCTCCGACGCCCTCCAGGACGGTGCGCTCATTCTTGGCCCCATGAACCGGGACGAGTTACGCGCCGCCATCGAAAATCCCGCCGAGATTCAGGGCGCGGCTTTTGAGACCGGGCTGGTGGCGCGTCTTCTTGATGACGTCGGTGAGGAGCCGGGTAATCTGCCCTTGTTGGAGTTCGCCCTGTCGCTACTCTGGGACCGATTAGACCAAGGCTGGGCGACTCACGCTACCTACGAGGAGATCGGGCGGGTGGACGGCGCCCTGGCACGCTACGCCGAAGAGGTCTTCAATGAGCTGACCACGGACCGGCAAGAACAAGCGAAACAGGTGTTTGTCCAGCTCGTTCAACCCGGTCAGGGCACAGAGGACACCCGCCGGGTGGCCACCCGCACCGAGTTAGGGGACGAGCGTTGGAAGTTGATCCAGTATCTGGCCGACCATCGTCTGGTGGTAACCGGGATCGACGAAGCGGGTCTTGAAACCGTCGAGGTGGTCCACGAAGCCATGATCCGCAACTGGGAGCGTCTTCAGGGCTGGATGGACGCAGAGCGGGCATTTCGTATCTGGCAGGAAGGGCTGCGGGTTGCCGTGCGCCAGTGGGAGTCGAGTGGCCGCGATGAGGGTGCTTTGATGCGGGGGATACCGCTGGCCCAGGCAGAAGGATGGTTGGCTGAACGAGAAGTTGAGCTGAGTTCAGCGGAGCTTGCCTTTATTGAGTCCAGCCTCCAGCTACGCAGCCAGGTGCGGGAACGGCGGGAAGCTCGCCGGCGGCGGACGATCATCGGATTGGCTGCAGGATTCGTGATTGCCCTAGCATTGTCTCTGGTCGCCTACTTTGCTCAGCAGAACGCCTTAACCCAAGCTAGCATCGGTCTAGCCTCACAGGCCATTCAAGAATTAGAAGGCTCCAACCCGGATCGAGCCATCCTCCTAGCCCTTGAAGCGGTAGAAAGCTACCCATACACCTGGCAGGCAGAGCGCGCTCTGGGACAGGCTGTGCTAGGGAACCGGATGCGTTTCGTTCTAGACCATAAGGATGAAGTCAACGCTGTCACCTGGTCCCCGACGGGAGACCGCCTAGCCACTGCTAGTAGGGATGGCACAGCCAAGATCTGGGATGCAAGCACTGGTGAGGAATTACTCAACTTATCCCATGAAGGTGAAGTGTTGTATGCAGTATGGTCTCCGGATGGGACGAATCTACTGTCTATCGACGTTGGTGGCTTAGCCAAGATTTGGGATCCGATAAATGGTCAGGAGTTGGTTGGACTCAGCGGGCTAGCACAGGATCCCTGGGTAGCGTGGTCGCCGGCAGGTGATCGTATTGCGAGTGCTGAAGGATTTAGTGCCATTGTGTGGGATTGGGTTGCCAGTGAAAAGCTATTCACCTTATCAGGTCATGAGGACACGGTTTGGTGGATCACCTGGTCCCCATTGGGAGACCGTCTCGCTACTGCCAGTTTTGATGGCACGGCTAAGATTTGGGATGCCGCAACCGGTGAAGAGATCTTTACCTTGGCAAATCATACTGATGTGGTGGAGGAGAACGCATGGTCTCCTTCAGGAGACCGGCTTGTCACCTCCAGTTGGGATGGTACAGCCAGGGTCTGGGATACCTCTACGGGCGAGGGGTTGCTCACTTTGAACCATGGATCACAGGTGTTTAGAGCTCGTTGGTCCCCTGACGGCTCTACTATCCTCACTAGCGGTGATATGTTTGCCGATGTATGGGATGCCGAGACGGGGGAAAGGCTCCTGCAACTCTACCCCACTACCTATCCCCTCTTCGTCTGGGCCGGAGGATATTCTCCAGATGGCGAGTTAATTGCCACCTTTGACCAGGATGGTGTGGTGCATGTTTGGGATGCGTCCACCGGTGATGAACGGTTTGTCCTCCGAGGTCATGATGCTCCCATTACAAATTTCCTTAGTCCCTCTAACATAACATGGGCCCCATCTGGAGATCGCCTTGCCACTGCCAGCGAGGATGGCACAGTGATTGTCTGGGATCTATCCCCAGCGCTACTTACTCTCCGTGGGCATGATGGGTGGGTATGGGCTGCAGCCTGGTCACCAGAAGGCGACCGCATCGTAACGACGAATCATAAGGAGGCCATCGTGTGGGATGCAGGCATGGGTGAGCAAATCCTTAGGATTCCGGTCAAGAGAGATCCGAATCTCATCGGATGGATTGACGCAGGGATCGACGAGGTTGTCTGGTCACCCATGGGTGATAAGTTCCTCACTGTGGATAAGGGGGGCGGTGTATCTCGGGGGCATAGATGGGGCAGGCTTTATGTTTACGATGCTTCTACTGGCGAAGAGCTTTTTCATAAATCTAGTTTTGGAGTCGTTGGCTTCAAAGCGGCCTGGTACCCATCAGGCGACCGGATTCTTTTTCTTGGCGAACAAGGCCACATGGAGGTCTGGGACATAGAGACCGGTGAGAATGTGATACGGATAACTCCCAAAAACCTGAATATCCCTCCGACCGGTACAGCCTTGTCACCTGATGGAAAGCTCATTGTGACCACCTATAGTGATGGCACAGCAAATGTTTACGATGCTGAAACCGGGGAGGAAAGGCTATTGCTAATTGGATCTGACCAAAGGATGGGCTGGCCGGCGTGGTCGCCGGATGGGCGATTCATCCTCACCCATAGTGATGATGATACGGGGGGACGAAAATGGGACGCCTCAACTGGGGAATTGGTGATGACATTTTCCTCCTTTCTGCCCAGTAATCACAGTTGGTCACCGGCAGGAGATCGCTTTATGATGGCTTCTTGGGGTACTGGATTGAAAGTGGTCGATGCGGAAACGGGGGCAGAGCTCCTTGATTTCAATACTGGTGAGGTATGTCTTGATGGAGACTGGTCCCCGGATGGGACCCGCTTCGTCGTCGGCTGTGTTGCACGCGGAGTGGCCACGGTGTACCCGGCCTGGCCAACGCTGGAGGATCTGATCGCCTACGCCAAGGATTGTTGTGTCATCCGGGAGTTGACACCGGATGAGCGCGAGCTGTTTGGCCTGCCGCCGAAGTAAAAGGGGCAACTGGGCACCTAGCTTCCGAACATATTGAGAAGGATGCCGGGCTGAGATTGACAAGTGGTTGCATTTATGACAAGAACGCCGCCTAACAACTCGCTGGAGCACTCTGCGAGTGGAGCCGGACCGGGTATTCAGCAGCAGATGCAAAAGGAAATTAGGATGTGCGCACACGGTTCAGTATGTGAGCGAGCGATCCCCGGCCGCTCACTTGTGCCTGCGGCCCAAGCACAGCCTGGGGCTGCAAGCACGCAGCTCGCAGCCGTTAGCCTGCTTTGTTCATCTGATCTACAAGCGAAAGAGGCATAGGCGATTTCACGCCCATGCCTCTGTACTTGTCGCCAGTAAGTTATTTCTCAGTACTAACCCGAGGTCGGAAGCACAAGGATCTTAGCCGACATCGTGGGGTGATGATTAGCGCACTCCCACGTGTAATAACCCTCTTGATCAGCCGTGAACTCGATCTCATATTGGCGCCCGCGGTTTAGCATAATGTCCGTTCCAGGCACTTTCGAGCCATCAGGAGCTACCAGATAGGTGCCATGCTCATCGCCGTTCAGAACAAAGGTCCTGAGTGTCACCTGGGATCCTTGTGCCACCACCAACTCGGCCGGGCTGAACATGTAGCTAGACACCTGCCATTTGTCGGGGTTGTCTGCGTCATACTCGCCCGGTGGTGAGAACTTGTAGCCGGTAGAGAGAGACGCTGGATCGACCGACGGCGCTTCGATCCCATCTGTGGCTCCTTTGATCTCGATGACATTGACGTCGATGGTTACAGGTTCGCCTGACAGACTCGATTCCTCTGCTGCGGCGCAAGCGGCGACGGCTAGTCCCAATGCCAACAAAGCGACGATCGTAAGAGATTTCTTTATCATCATATGCCTCCTGTGTTCTGGTTTCCGGAAAAAGTCCGGTCAGAGATGCTGTTATTATTTCGCACGCAGACGACCCAGCCAATGCGCCTTGGTCGGGAGTTCCTTCAGACCAATGTCTGATTCGGACATAGACGGAGGTCTGTCGCCGATTGTATGGAGAGCGTGCTATAACGAGAGTGGGAAATCGGTTCGATCCAAGAGATGACCTTCGTGCGAATATCCCTGGCACGTCAATTTCTGCTGGCAAGCTTCTTAATATTGCTTGTTGGAATGCTGGTGATCGGAGTTTGGGTCAGCTACCAAATCGAGAACAGAGTTTTGAATCGTACTGCGGCCATCACTGCGCTTTATGTAGATAGTTTTGTCTCACCTCGGATCCAGGGGCTTGCTGATGATGAAACTCTGTCCCCGGAAGTAATGGATGAACTGGATCGGCTGATAATGGACACTCCTCTTGGTGAGCAAATCGTTTCATTCAAGATCTGGTCAGATGACGGTCGAATTCTGTACTCGGTGGACCGGGATCTCATCGGAGATGACTTTGGTGTGGATGATGAGCTGGAGAGCGCGATTGCAGGTCAAGTGATCTCTTCTATCACTGAATTGGACAAACCCGAACATGCGCCTGAACGGGCGCGTTGGGAACGTCTCATTGAAACCTATGCGCCAGTGCGAAAGGAAGGTTCCCAGGAGGTGCTGGCGATTTCAGAGTTCTATCAATTGCCGGCGGACCTAGAAAGCCAGATCCGCTCAGCTCAGCTTCAGAGCTGGCTCGTTGTTGGGCTTGCAACGGCGCTCATGTATGTCTTGCTGGCTGGCATAGTCGGTCGCTCCAGCCGTACCATTCAGCGTCAACAAACCGACCTGGAAGACCACGTGGATGAGCTTCAAGACACCCTGCAGCAGAATGAAATTCTGCGCAGGCGGATTCAAAGAGCCGGTGCACGAACAACGGCGCTGAATGAACACTTCCTTCGCCGGCTGTCATCCGATCTCCATGATGGAATAGGGCAAGATCTGGCATTGGCACTCATGCGGATCGAAGCATTCAGCGATGGGGGACAGGGGGATTCTGAGCTGCTGACTGAAGGAGTGCCCAGTTCAACTGATGTTGAAGTCATCCAATCCGCTTTGAACTCAGCCGTGAACGAACTGCGCGCTACGACAGATGGCTTGCGTCTGCCAGAGCTTGAAAATCTTGAAATTGTCGAGGTAGCGCGGCGCGCGATTCAGGCATTCGAATCGAAGAGCGGTCTGCAAGTTGAGCTGGAAGCTGAGCCAATCGAGCAAGGCTGGCCAATGCCGCTCAAGATCACTCTGTATCGAGTGATCCAAGAATCCCTGGCAAATTCCTATCGACACTCGAACGGAGCGACCCGAAAGGTCAAGCTCTGGGAAAATGGTGGCCGGCTGCTTGTGCAGATAAGCGATGATGGTGAAGGATTCGACCTTGATGTGGCCGCAAAATCAGGGGGTCTTGGACTGGCCGGCATGCGGGAGCGTGTGGAGCTGCTGGGTGGTACGTTCGAGATCGAGGCGATTCTTGGTCAGGGAACTACCGTCTCTTGCTCGCTGCCGCTAACAGAGATGCAATGGTGAAACAGGTTCGACATTTACCCACGTCCCTCGCTCAATGGAGTGGCTCAGATGGATGAGCCAATCCGAGTCATTGTAGCGGATGACCATCCTTTATTTCGAGCCGGTGTCGTCGAAGAGCTTGGGAAGAATTCAGATATCGAAGTTGTTGGATTGGCGGCGAATGGCGGGGAGGCCGTGAGGCTGGCGCAAGAAGAAATGCCCGATCTAATCCTCCTAGACATCGCGATGCCAGGAAAAGACGGCATTTCCGCGGCGTCGACCATCTCGTTGGCTTGTCCCTCCACAAAAATCGTCATGCTGACGGTCTCTGAGCATGAAGATGATTTGGTGGCGGCGTTTAAAGCCGGGGCCAAAGGCTACGTGCTAAAAGGGGTATCTGGGCGTGAGTTAGCTCGGGTGATCCGCTCGGTTGTGGATGGGGAGGTGTTCGTCAGTCAGGCGCTCGCAACGAGGCTGATAATGGATTTATCGGAGCCTAAGCCCTCAGATCCTTTTGAAGAGCTTACTCCACGCGAGCTGGAGATCCTGCAGCTTGTTGCAGAGGGGCTATCGAATCGGGAAATCGGCGAGCAGCTCCATTTAGCTGAAAAGACAGTGAAACACTACATGACCAACGTGCTTGCGAAGCTGGAGGTCGGCAGTCGAGTGCAAGCAGCGTTAATTGCGCAGAAAAGAAGACTTGAACAGGAGACCGATAGTAGGGGAGATTAGTATGCTGGCGTCAGCTCGCAGCCGTTAGGTAACGGCCTGGGGAGATTCTATGATTGATGTTGCATCTGCTTGGAAGCTAGCATATCCGGGAGCAACAGTCGGAGTGTTGACGATGCGGGGGGTCGAGAACCCTCAGCAGCATCAGGAACTTGATCAAAAGAAAGAAGACTTCGAGCGGGAATTGCGAGCCAAATTCTCGTCTGACGATCGCATGAGCATGCGGGCCAATCCTGTTCTGGCGGCCTACGATACTTACTATAAGCAATTTGGGAAGACCTACCATGTTCAGCATCAGCTTGAATCGGTAGTCTTCAAGAACCGACAGATACCTAAAGTCGCAGCTCTTGTTGAGGCTATGTTTATGGCCGAGTTGAAGAACCTAATGCTCACGGCGGGGCACGACTGGAGCGCGATCGAAGGATCGATTCGTATCGATGTGGCAAGTGGGACAGAAAGCTATATTCGCATGGACGGAAAGGAACAGAAGGTGAAGGCCAGAGACATGATGATTGCCGATGAAACTGATATTGTTTCTTGCATCGTCTATGGCCCTGATCGAAGGACACGTATTCGACCAGAGACCGAGCGAGTTGTATTCACTGTCTATGCTCCGCCGGGGATTGCAGAGAACGATGTCCGCCTCCACTTGGAGGACATTCGAGAAAATGTGGCGGTGATAACTCCCGGAGCCTCCGTCGACTCAATCGAAACACTTGGCACCGACTAGGTTCGTATTGGGAGCACAATGAAGATGGCCGCTACCTAGCAACTCGCTGGAGCACTCTGCGAGTGGAGCCGGACGCCGCCTGGGATGGAGTGAAGGATAGGAGTAGCTTGGCGGCGCCGCTCGCTTGGCCTGACTGCTGGATCGGACCACGCGAGTTGGTAACCAGTGTCTTCGTAAACAAAAAGCCGCGCATTGCGCGGCTCTTCGTTTGTCGTGCCTTATTTATCAATCGATCGTGCTTAGCTTTTGGTTAACACTGATGCGAGCTTATCGAAGGCCTGCTCCCAGCCCATTCCGGCTTGCTCGGCGCCCATGTGACTTACGGTCACCGTGGTCTTCCCTTCGGCGTGCTCAAAGGTCACCGTCACATCCATAGATTCGGGCATACCTTCTCCCATACCTAAGACATTGCCCTCGGCGTCTGACATGCTATCAGTGAAGACCAGGCGCTCCATCGGCTCCACTTCCTTGTAGCTGCCGGTGAAATACATCGGGTTGCCGTCTGGAGATTGCATGCTCCAGAGATGGCGGCCACCGACTCGCAAATCAATCTCGCATGTCGGTGCCGTAAAACCCTTGGGACCGTACCATTGCATAAAATGCTCTGGTTCGGTCCACGCTTTCCATAGCAATTCTAGGGGCGCTTCGAATGTGCGGCTTACTTCAATCTGTCCTACTTCTACCTGTTCCATATCGTTTTCCTTTCTTAGAGAGCGAATGTTAAGCTGCTGTCGATATAGTGATCCGGTATTCGATGTGAAAGACGCTATTTATCTGAATCTCTATCCTCACTCTGAATGGTTTTCAAATAGGCATCCAGCTTGTCGAAGCTTTCCTCCCAATTATGGCGATATTGCTCCACCCAGTCCGCAACCTCCTTCAGCGGCTCAGCCTGCAATTTAGCAGGGCGCCACTGCGCTTCGCGGCTGCGCATAATTAAACCGGCACGCTCGAGCACTTTGAGGTGCTTGGAAACGCCCGGCATAGTCATCTTGAAGGGTTCCGCCAACTGCGTCACCGAGAGTTCGCCATTCGCCAATCGTGCCAAGATCTGGCGGCGCGTGGGATCTGCGAGTGCGGAGAAAGTTAGGCTGAGGGCGTCTTTGGTCATCGGTGTGGTTCCCAGTATTTTACCGATTGGTTATGTAACTGGTTGGTAATATACATGGTGCACGAACGAATGTCAAGTCCGATATTCCGAGACCTGTACATGGGCTCTCCCGAGGCTTGATCCGTATCGTGGGGTTCACTATTGTTGTGGCTTCATTCATGAAAAGGAAAATTCTAGTAGTTCCATATGACCCCGCTTGGATAAGCGAATTCGAGACTGAGGGGAAGCGTATCTCGCGGGCACTTGGCGAAATGGTGGCGCGTCTGCACCACATAGGAAGTACCGCGATTCCTGGCATTTACGCCAAACCCATTATCGACTTCCTGATGGAGGTCGATGACATCGTCAAGCTCGATGACAAGAGCTCCAACCTGGAAAGATTGGGCTATGAGGCGAAGGGAGAGTTCGGCATTCCCGGGCGCCGTTACTTCCGCAAGAACGACGCCGACGGCGTTAGAACGCATCAGATCCATGCATTCGAGGTATGGAGTCCGGAGATTGAAAGGCACTTGGCGTTTCGCGACTACATGTCTGCGCATGCTGCAGAAGCGCGAGCGTATGGCGAACTAAAACAAGACTTGGCAAGATTACATCCGCATGACATTCAGGCTTATATGGATGGTAAAGATGCTTTTATCAAAGAACATGAGGCGAAGGCGATCGCCTGGCGATCGTCGCAGAATACGGCTGGCCCGAAATAGTTGGCTGCCTGAATGCTGGCACCCACTCCGGAAGGCCAGCAGAAGCGAGCCGGATTTATCGATAGTAAACTGAATGATGTCTGCTGACCAAAACCTAAGGGTTCTTCTATCGAATATGAATCCTAGCTTGAGCGAAGAGGAGTTTGTCTTCTGCTCCCTGGATGAGGTGAGGCTCAGCAAGCTTAGCGTTCGCCCGATTGCAACGTTCCACGAGACAGAAGCGATCTCAGCAATCGTTCCAAGACAATTTGCCGATGATGAGGGACTGGAGTACAGCTTCATCGCCAGGATGATCAAGATCGGTGTTTACTCAAGCCTGGATGCGATAGGCCTAATTGCCGCCATTGCTGGGAAGCTAGCTGCAGCAGGCATCAGTGTGAATCCTGTATCTGCATACTTCCACGACTACCTCTTCGTGCCTGCAGATAAGGCGCATGAAGCCATGGCTGCATTGGCGGTATTGAGCAGCGATTCCGACTAGGATCCTGCTGAGCAGACGCAGCCTCATCGCGCGTGCGAAGGATCAGGCGGCCCGCAGAGACTGATAACATGAAGCAATCGCTCATCCATGTTGCGCTCGTTGTTCGTGAATACGACGAGGCCATCGACTTCTTTTGCAACAAGCTTCATTTTGAGCTAGTTGAAGATACCTATCAGCCTGAGCAAGAAAAGCGCTGGGTTATTGTGGCTCCGCCGCGATCAGAAGGGACGAATCTTCTGCTGGCCCAAGCATCAACCCCACGCCAGGAGGCATATATCGGCAGTCAGACGGGTGGCCGCGTCTTCCTTTTCCTCAGTACGGATGACTTCTGGCGTGACTACAATGACATGCTTTCAGTTGGCATCAAGTTCGTGAGGGAACCGAAAAGCGAACAATATGGAACGGTTGCTGTCTTTGAAGATCTGTACGGTAACCTGTGGGATTTGGTCGAGCCGAGCAAACGCTAGGGAGTTCCGATGTGGAAGAAAGGTCTACTCTGCCCCCATAGCTATGTCTGAAGAAAACAAATCCATAACGACCAATTCTGAAACGATCACTATCACGCGCAGTCAACATTTATTCGCCGATTGGATGACTGTCGTACTTGTCTACACTGTCATCCTCAACCTGTTTGTCGAATACTCCGACGCTTTTGTAATCGACTCTTTTACGATATCTGTGCTCACCGCGATCGTACTCAAAGCATTCCTGGATATCATTATTCGCCTGGAACACCGGGTTGCCGCATATTTTAAGGCTCGGGATGGTGCTTTCTACCGCCTGCTTGGGATCTTCTTTACATTCTCGATCCTTTTCCTTTCCAAATTCGCTATTTTGGAGGCTATCGATATCATCTTCGGTGAGCACGTTGAAATTAGTGGCTTTATCCCCCTTGTTGCGTTGATCATCGCGATGCTGGTTTCCGATCAACTCCTTCACAAGATTTATGAGCGCCTTGGTCGAGTTTAGCCCCGGTTGAGTGTGCGGAACTGCGGCAAAAAAGGAGACTTATGAAAGCGATCGTCACCACAAAGTACGGCCCACCAGAGGTTCTTCAGCTCCAAGAGGTAGAAAAACCGACTCCCCAGGACAATGAAGTTCTCATCAAGATATTTGCAACAACGGTGCACGCCGGGGATATTAGGTTGCGAAAGCCGGACCCATTTTTAGCAAGAATTGTCGCCGGCCTCATCAGACCAACAAAAATACCCATACTAGGATTAGAGCTTGCGGGGGAAGTGGAAGAAGTAGGAAAAGACGTCAAGCTCTTTAATAAGGGCGATCACGTTTTTGCATTTGCCGGCTTTGGTTTCGGCGCTTATGCCGAGTACAAATGCCTGCCTGAAGTGCCCAAAGCTGGGGCGGTAGCTAAGCAGGGGATGGTGGCACTAAAACCAGCCAACATGGATTTTGGGGAGGCTGCCCCTGTTACTGGCGGAGGAATTACAGCGTTAGTCGTCCTTAGAAAGGCAAACATTCAGCGCGGACAAAAAGCTCTGATCTACGGCGCTTCTGGCAGCGTTGGAACCTACGCGGTACAGCTTGCCAAACATTTTGGAGCAGAGGTTACCGGCGTGTGCAGTACAAGGAACTTTGAAATGGTGAAATCGCTGGGAGCCGACAAGGTAATTGATTACAGAAAAGAGGACTTTACCCAAAGCAGCGAGTCCTATGACGTTATCTTTGACGCGGTAGACAAGCTTTCGCCCTCACAAGGGAAAAAAGCCCTGAAGAATGCAGGAATCTATTTGAACGTTGACAAGGATTCCGGCTCCGGAGGCGACCTGAAGACTGAAGATTTAGGATTCCTCAAAGAGCTTATTGAGGCGGGAAAGCTGAGATCAGTCATCGACCGAACTTTTCCGATGGAAGAGATGGTAGAAGCTCATAGATATGTTGAAAAAGGGCACAAAAAGGGAAATGTGGTCATCAAGGTCGTACCGAATTAGACAGGTGTATGGAGGGAACCGATGATGCCTCAGGAGCACTCTGCGAAACAGTAGATCGAAAATCCATTTGGAAAGCCACGAATATTTGAAAGGAGTATGAAATGGAGCTCGGTGCGTTTTCAATCAGCTTAGCGGTGAAGGATCTTGAAGCCTCGAAGGAGTTCTACGAGAAATTAGGCTTCGGAATCTTTGGAGGAGATGCAGCGCAGAACTGGCTGATCATGAAGAATGGCGATCACGTGATCGGTCTTTTCCAGGGGATGTTCGAGAAGAATTCGCTGACCTTCAATCCTGGCTGGGACAGTAACGCCGGCGAGCTCGATTCGTTCACAGACATCCGCGAATTACAACGCCAACTGAAGGCGCAAGGTGTTGAGTTAATCAGTGAGGCCGACGAGAGTACATCCGGGCCAGCCAGTTTTATCATAGCGGACCCGGACGGAAATCCGATTCTTGTCGACCAGCACGTCTAAGCTGCAGTTGGCGCCGCTTTTCAATTCGGTGCCTAAGGCCATGGGGCAGGCGTCTCCGGAGAACGGGCGACACTTCAAAGGCGGTTTCAATCTCAAGCTCGCTCAAATCATAGCGAGCTTGTTCGACGGAAGATGGTTACAGGACCGGCGCCGGAGCGACAAGAAGATCTAGTAATCCTCAAACAGCTTATCGAGGCAGGAGACATAAAACCAGTCATCGATAAACGCTATTCGCTGAAGCAGACTGCCGAGGCCCACAGGTATGTCGATACAGGACAAAAACAAGGAAATGTCGTGATTACCGTCGAGCACGATATCAAGACCTAGCAACTTACCTCGAGAGAACAGGCAAGCGGCGCAGGGTCGCCAATCCCATTCGTCCCCAGAAAGGAACACTTATGAAACGACAGCCTCCCGATCTTGTGCAATCTTCACTCGACACGATTGGCATGACACCATTGGTGCAACTGCAGAAGGTCGTTCAGTCGGCCAGCGCCACCGTGCTCATGAAGCTCGAGTATTTCAATCCGACCGGATCCTATAAAGACCGAATGGCATTGGCCATGATTGAGGAAGCAGAAGCCAGGGGCGACCTCAAGCCCGGCATGCCGGTGGTGGAATACACAGGCGGCAGCACCGGCTCATCGCTTGCTTTTATTTGTTCGGTCAAGGGTTACCGATTCATTGTCGTTTCTTCGGATGCGTTCTCCCAGGAGAAGCTCGACACGATGAGAGCTTTCGGGGCAGAACTTCACGTCGTCCCAAGCGAGGGTGGAAAAGTAACGCCGAATCTAATTCCCAGGATGATAGAGAAAGCTCAATCGATCGCCGACGAAGAAGGTGCTTACTTCACCAATCAGCTGCACAACTCTGATTCAATCACCGGATACAGGACGATCGGTCGCGAGTTAACGGAGCAGGTGGGCACGGAGCTCGATGTTTTTTGCACAGCCGTTGGGACCGCTGGCACGCTCATGGGAGTATCAAAGGAATTGAAGTTTGCATACCCGGACATCAAGATCGTGGCTCTGGAGCCATCTACGACCGCGGTGATATCGGGTGGAGAACCTGGCGAGCATCACGTTGAAGGTATAGGAATTGGCTACGTGCCTCCACATCTCGATAAGAATTATTACGACGAAGCGCGGCCGATCGATGAGACACAAGCGCGAGATATGGTGAGGGCGCTTGCCAGAGAAGAAGGAATATTCGTCGGAACGTCCAGTGGGTTGAATGCAGCTGGAGCCATCGAGCTGGCCAAGGAACTCGGGCCTGGAAAGATTGTGGTGACAATCGCGGTCGATACTGGCCTCAAATACCTCGCAGGCGATCTTTTTTCTGATGGAGTCTAGAGTCACCTTTGCCAGTCGTCATTAGTGCGGGAGGCCAGCGGTGATGAAGGCTAGTAGGTCGCTGCTTTCCCCTGACGATCAGAAGGTCACGTTTATCGAATTATTCTTCGATCTCGTATTTGTATTCTCTGTCACGCAAGTAGTCAAGCTTCTTCACGATGGATTCAACGGGATAGCCATAGCGCAGGCGGTCCTGGTGTTCTGGCTTGTTTGGTGGGCCTGGAGTCAATTCACCTGGAGCTTGAACGCAGCGGATACGACCCATCCAATAGTCCAATTCGGTGTGCTTGCGGCGACTGGTGTTGCTTTCTTTATGGCCGTAGCAGTTCCGGAAGCGTATGGAGATCGCGCCTTGTGGTTTGCCGTAACTTACGTCTTGGTTCGAGCGATCGGAATGATTTTATTCTACATGTTGGTCAGAGAAACCCCCACTTTGCGCAGACCGCTTCGAACCTGGATTGGACTGTCGAGCGTAGGCATTTTGGCGGTCTTGATAGGCGGGTTCGCTGGCGGATCAGCCCAGTATTGGCTGTGGGGGCTCGCGATTGTTTTAGATCTAATTGCCGCCGGCGTAAGCGCACGGGCGGCCGAATGGAATATTCACCCTGAACACTTCGCCGAACGCCACGGCTTATTTGTCATTATCGCCCTTGGCGAGACTTTGATCATCGCCGGCAGCGGCATGACCGATTTAGCATGGACAGGTGAGCTGCTCGGGGTCGCAGTCCTCGTGGTTGCAGTCACATGCGGGCTTTGGTGGAGTTACTTCCCCAGAGCGATGCCAGCACTCGAGCACGCCCTGGCCTCGAGTCAAGGATCTGAACGATCGACGATCGCCCGAGATTCCTACACCCTCATTCACTTCTTGATGTTGGCCGGTGTCGTGGCCTATGCAGCTGCGATCGAGGAAGTAATCGCGCATGCTGCAACCGCAATGTCATCGACTGCAGCTGCTGCTCTGGCACTGGGTTTGACCCTATTCATCGGAGGGATGGCCGCCGCCCTGTGGAGGGCGACCGGAAACCTACCTCGAGAACGGCTAGTGGTGGTCGTGGCAGGAGCGGTCGCGATCGTTGCTGCAGCCGGAGTAGGCGGTTTTCTTGCCCTGGGAATTGCCCTTATAGCTACTATAGCAATCGGTGTGCTGGAACATAGAAAGCAGATTGAACATGGATCTTAAACCCCTACGGTTTATCGCCAACCAGATTGAGGTGGAATTTGATGAACCACCCAGCCTCGAGAAGAAGCCCGGCTGCCCGGACCGATTTGTTTGGAATAAAGATATATACCAGGTAACAGAGAAAATAGGGGAGTGGCAAGACTACAGCCGCCGCGGTGCGATGGCCCATAACATGCGAGCCGAACATGCTGCGATGGCTGAAGTCCGGGGTTCATGGGGAGTGGGGCGGTATTACTTCCGAGTGCGCACGCTCACAGGCCAGGTGTTCGATCTTTACTACGATCGAGCCCCGAAGAATGCGGATAACCGCAAAGGAGCATGGTTTCTCTATCGGGAAATGTACGAAATCGAGGAATAGGAACTGAACAATGAAAATCCATCTTGTCGACGGAACCTACGAGCTCTTCCGCAGCTTCTACGGCCCGCCACCAAAGAAGGCTCCTGATGGCCGAGAAGTAGGCGCTACGATCGGTTTGCTCCGAACTCTGTTGTTTCTGATCAACGATTCAGGCGCCACGCACATCGCCTGTGCTTTCGATCACGTCATTGAGTCGTTTCGCAACGACTTGTTCGAGGGCTACAAAACGGGTGAGGGCATCGATCCCGATTTGTTTTCTCAGTTCGAGATCGCCGAGCAAGCCGTGTCTGCGCTGGGCATTGTTGTATGGCCCATGGTGGAGTTCGAGGCGGACGATGCAATTGCAGCGGCCGCAGTTCGGTTTCAAGATGATCCGGCGGTCGAACAAGTGGTTATCTGCTCGCCAGATAAGGACCTGGCTCAATTGGTCATGGGTGACCACGTCGTTTGTTGGGACCGCCGGCGGGAGATCATCTACGATGAGGCTGCGGTGATCAAAAAATATGGGGTCTCACCAGAATCTATCCCCGACTATCTTGCGCTGGTTGGAGACGCAGCGGACGGTATTCCCGGGATTCCAGCCTGGGGTGCGAAGTCCGTCTCAACGGTACTTTCCAGGTATCCCCATATCGAAGAAATCCCCACGGACACCGACGATTGGGGAATCTCCGCGGGTCGCGCGCGCAGATTGGCCGAGAACCTTGAGGCCAACCGGGATGATGCACTTCTATACCGTCGGCTCACAACTCTTCGCACCGACGTGCCGATAGATGAAGGTCTGGACGATCTGGAATGGCTCGGCGCGCCGGAGAGCTTCAAACAATTCTGTCTAGAAATCGGGGCCGAGAAACTCCTGGATTCCGTCTCTCGCTGGAGAGGATAACTATGTGCAGAAGTATCCAAGCGCTCTTCAATTACGACCCACCCAGTACCGATGAAGAAATTGCTGCTTCGTCGCTGCAGTACGTGCGCAAGGTCAGTGGTTACCGCAAACCATCAAGATTGAACGAAGTTGCGTTTGAGACAGCCGTCGATCAGATCTCTAAGATTACGAAGCAGTTGATCAACTCGCTTGAAACATCATCTCCACCTAGAAACCGCGAGATTGAGATTGCTCGAGCAAAGGCTAAGGCAAAGGAAAGATTCGGACTCTCCTGATCCGAATCCTGTGCTGGAACTTCCAAGCTTCCACTCTCCAGCTCTTCGCCGGAGCAGGGCTTCCCGCGAGATCAAATGCGGCAGCACTGGAATCATTCGAGCCAGGATTTTCAAGCTAAATAGTGCGGCGGATTTAGTTTTTAGCGTTCGAGAAGAACATCGATCCGACTGACCTTCCCTCCCCGAACGTCTTCAGCCAGTGATCGATCGAGCGATGCGGCTTTCACGGACTTCGTGGTCCCATCGAGGTACGTCAAGGAATACTCGGCCGGCCTTACTCCGTTTTCCCCATAGGTCGAGCTTTGTCCAGGGTTTTCATAGATCACCAATACCCCGCCAAGGAACTTGAAGGCGAAGCTGTTCTCCGTGATCTCCAGGCTCTGCTCATCGCCGAAGGCATCCAAATATGTATGTGTGGATGTCTCCCCTGTGAAGAATCGGTGATCCAGAATCGGCCGCAGTCGCAAAGCGAGCTCTCCTTCAGAATCTAGATAAAACGGATTCTCCCCGGCGACCATTAGCGCCCACATGTTCAAGAACTCGCTCGTAACGCCGCTCAGGCGAGGCTGAAAGGCGCGCCCGTGCGAGAGGCGGTCTGGGAAAACGCTACTGGCAATAAATGAGCAGTTCTCAATTACGCTACGGCCATACATCTCGGGATCGAGGAAGGGAACCAAGGCCTTCTGTATGTCGTCAAAGAACTCTTCATGAAGCCCACTGCGAAGAACCTCGAGCAGCCACTTGTACTCCATGTGGGTATAGATCGATTCGTTTTCGATCCAGCCACGGGCGTAGGACTTGATGCGGCCGATCTCATAGGGCTCATCCTTGAGCCAGGCGCAGCATCGGTACATCTGCAGTTGACGATCGAATAGCTCACTGCTCCTCACTGCATCGTAGATGCTCTTCGCATCCTCGGAGTGCATCCGCATCATGTGCACCGGCCCCTCAAGAAATGGAGCCATCGGCCGATGCTCATACGTGAGTGGCCTAACTGGAACCGCGCCGTTCTCGGATTGGGGCTCGCCGTTCGCCGAAGCTTCATACTCTCCAATATCGGTAATGTAGTACGTGTACGGAAGGCCGGACTTATCGCGAATGGGTCCGGCTTCGAAGCTTGCCCGGATCACAGCCAGGCAATTGTTCAGGAAGGCCAGAATCTCGGCTCTTGAGAGTTCGATGTCCTTACCGCTAATTCCAAGCCGCGTGGCTTCCCGATAAGTCTCCTTGAGGCTCTGGCTGCGCTCCCAGTATTCAAAGGCATCGGATGACGACAACCATTCAGAAAGGGCTCCGGTGAGATCGCGGATCAGCGTGGCTAGCTCCTCGAAAACCGGCTGATCTTCAAGAGCATTATTTGAGAGGTTATCCAGAAGCAATTGGCACACCCGCTCAATCTCAAGCGTCTCATTGAGCGACGAGCCAAATATTCCCGGGAGACCGTTCAGTGAATCCAACCAACCTGGTTTCCCGGCCTCCATTTCGACACCAACACCGGCCCGATCGAGGCTGCTTATTCGATTTGCAATAATGCAAAGCAGTTTCACGAGCAGATTGGAATGGTAGATCTCGCCAGCACCAAACTTTGTGCGCAGCTTATTTGGCTCAAACTCTCTGGAGCCGATGAGCGCCTGTTTCTCATCGTCGCGCAGGACCGCGCCGTATTGCCGCACTTTTCCATTGATCAATACTGTCTTGTGCTCCCGCGACTGCACCACGTCCGGGTCATCGAAATAGCTATAAACACGGCGCTCGATCAGTGCTTCAAGCCACCGATCCGGATAGATCATGCGAAATGTGTCGATCGTATCGAGGTTGTAGAACCAATGGTCCTGCCAGTAGCCCTCGTGTAGGGCGCCGATCTCGTTTGTGCGACAGTAGCTGAGAAGCTCGGCCAGAAGTTCCTCATAAGGACGCTCGATCGGTTCGCCAATAGCCTCTAGCCCACCAATAAATTCTCCGGGCGTGAACGAACTTCGCACCATCTCCTCGAGTGACTCGAGTCCGGCGGGAGATACGTTGTCGCTCAACCAGGCATCGACGGCCTCTTTATCTGCGGCGGTGTACGTGAATCCATTCACCACCAGTGGGTTGTAGCCATCGGTTTGGATCAGGTTCATGTAGGTGACCAGGTTGAAGTCCTGGATCTCGGGGAAGAACCACCCGTCCATGCGACGATTCTGGAGAATGCTGCGGTAGTGGCCATTGCCCTGCGACAGATAAGTCGGCTCGAGGACGAACCAGTGGTAGTCGCGCTCGAGGTCCCCGTTCTGCCGGGCGTAGATGTAAAAGATGCTGTTCTCGTCGCCGGACTTGAAAGATGTGGGCATGCCGCCGCGCATCACGTTATCGAGAAATGTCTGCTGCACATATTGATCGAAGGCCGGCTCGCCACTCACGGTAAAAGCGGTTTGCTTGATCTTTTCAATGACGTGCTTATTTTCCACACGCTTGGTCGCCAGGAAATCCCCTTTGGTCGCCTGATCTGCCAGGGCCGCAAGCGTTTCGTCGTTCTGGGCAAAGCCCACTATGCTGGAAAATGACATGACCTCGGAGGCGGCGACGGACTGGCGCAGGGCAGTTAGTGCGCTTGGTGTGCGGTTTTCTCGGATCTGTTCGGTTTCGAGCAGCTTGTCGAGCGGCATCTCGGCAAAACTCCATGGAAAATCGTGAGCCTCCGCGTCGGCGAAGACGAGATACGGGTCCACTATCATTTGTTCTCCGAGCAGCTCCCCTTCCTCTGAGACACTCAAGTAGAAGTTGCCGCCGCTGATCTCGCCAACCTGCTCGGCGTCCGACGGCGTTTGTTTGAGTCGGAAAATCGGCACCCCGGCAACCTCGAAGGCCCCCATCATGCCTTCGATATGGCGGGCGATCACCTTGGTGTGTTCGAAAGTCACACCATAGGGAAGGATCTTGGGAAGGCCGTCGATCACTGCAAATTCACGGTGTTCTGGAGCAAAATTAGCGATGCTGACGCGCCGAACCAGCCCTGCAATCGGCGTGTTTACGAGCGGATAGTAGGTAACCGAGATCTCCATCTGGAGAGTGGAATTTCGCTCAATGATCTCTAGCCCGTGTGATGAAACGGTCATTGACTGCTCCACGGCAGGGTCATTGACCTTCTGGAAGGGTTCGTAGACCGGGCCTCCATCGATCCGCAGGAAGGTCCGAAAGCCTTGTTTGCCGACTACCTGCAGCGCCTTATTGAACGAAAGAAACTCCATGATGGAGTGGTCCTTGTCGCGCACGCCGATACTGGTTATTCCCTGCCCGCGGCTGACGTAAAACACCCACATCGGAATCCCCCATGCTCCGGCGATTCCGGGAAAGAAATTAGAAAACGGCTTGGCCCAGTTGTAGTTCTCAACTGTGAACCGGCCGGCCTCATCTAGCGAGTAATTTGCTTTCGGAGTTGTCATAGATCCTCTTGGTCGGAGAGCGCAGGTGGATTATAGACACAACTTTCTTGGCTCTCATGATAGGAACTCGCTCGTCTGATATCGCGCGGGATGGCCAGCGTGTCGGAATCGTCCTCTATACCCATTGCACATCTATAATGTGACGGAGGGGATAATCTCTAATCTTCTAGACCATTATTTCCAATGTCAGACGCAATTGAGTTGAATGATCTGGACTCCAGCATGCAGCGGGCAAAACTCCCACTAAGTGGATTGCGATGAACGCGCTTGTAGTTGGCGCGGGATCCGTGGGTCAAGTATTCGCCCACCATCTTCACCTCGGCGGAAGCGAGGTCACATTCCTCACAAGAAACGAATCCACCTCCGACATTCGTCGAAACCTAGTGCTCATACCTCTCAACAACCCTAATGCCAGGGCGAACCCAGTTCGCTTTAGTTCCTTCGATGTGCTGACTGAGTATTCGCAACTTGAAAGCCAGTCGTGGGATCAGATCTACGTATGCGTTCCGTCAACTGGGCTGACCAGCGGATTATTGGAGGGGATCCATACATACAGCGGTGGCGCCACCATCGTGAAGATTCAGCCGGGCCTAGGAGATCGAAACACATTCGCCAAGCACTTTGAGGATTCTCAAATAGTCTCGGGGATGGTCTCCTTTATTAGCTATCGAGCACCCTTGAGTGGCGAAACGGTCACAGAACCCGGGATGGCTTACTGGTTCCCGCCTCTAGTTAAAAGCATGTTTAGCGGACCAAACGATCGCGTTCGGGAGGTCGTACGCGCGCTCCGCGCAGGGGGGCTGCCCGCCAGAACTCACCCCGATGTTGAGAATTTGGTCGGTTACGTCCTGGCGATAGAAGCGCCTCTCACCGCAGGAATCGAAAGTGTTGGATGGTCGCTGCGCCGCTTCAATCGAAGTCGCTGGCTGAAGGTGGCCTGTCGCGGAATCAAGGAAGCCTTCGAAGTCGCGGCAAAGTACCAACAATCATATCCACCGATATACATGAAACTAGTGAACTGCCTGACAATTCGATTGGCAATCTGGCTCTTGCCGAAGGGGCGTGTATTTCCCTTCGAATCCTATCTCGAGCATCATTTCACGAAGGTGAGGGCACAATCACTCCAGCACCTTGATGACTATCTAGACCAAGCTCTCAAATACGACATTGAGGTTGGATCACTCAGCGAGCTTAGGAACGCAATAGCTGACGGTGGGGCGGTTGCGTAGCTGTTGATTGAAACTGGATTGTGCCAATAGCGACCTTATGAAAAAGTACCGAGCCAAATAAGACGAATGGCAGAACCCTACTTCGAGCGTCTTTCGCAAATCATGGGCGGACTTGGGCTGACGTTGCCTGAAAGTGTGGTGCTCGAGACGAAGCATTTCTTTAGCGGAGCCGCGCTGTACGCAAACGGAAAAATCTGCGCCTCGCTAGGTCCCGTGGGATTCGCTGTCAAATTACCAGGAGAAGTGAGACAAAGCCTGATCGATGATGGGAAGGGCAAGGAGTTTCGGTTCTTTGAAAAGGGTCCGATCAAGCGCGAGTACGTTGCGCTCTCGGACACGATTGTTCAAGATGAGAAGGCGCTTCGGAAGCTTATTCAAACCGGCGCTCGATATGCAGCAGGAGGCGCTGAAGAATAGCCCTTTGGGCAAAGCACTCCGCCTTTTGAGGTGCACCACAAATGACTTGCTGGATTAGGCAGGAGAGGGAGAAGGATGAAACGAATTGAAACCACATTTGTGATCCAAGTCCCGATCGACCAGGTATTTACCTATGTGATCGAGCCGGCAAATTTACCCGAGTGGGCTCCGGGGTTCGTGGAAGGGCGATCGACGTCGGAAGGCCCGATTAGGGTTGGCTCAACTTCTACTCGGATCACAAACTTCAGTGGGCGAGAATCCGAATCACAGCGTGCTGTGACTGAGTTTGAACCAAATGCTCGGATGGCAGTGAGCTCGAAGACCGGCCCATTAGAAATCAAAGAAATCTTTGAGGTTCAAGCTGCTGAAGGAGGTACGCGGGTTACGAGCGCGGAAGAGGTCCGCGCGCCCTGGATCCTGAGGCCGGCCGAATGGTTCTTCGGGTACATGGCCGGGAAGAATATCGACAATTATGGGCCGGCACTCAAGAAGCGGCTCGAAGAGACGGGTTAGGCACAATTGGCGTACTCCGTAGTGCGATAGTCGGGATGCCATTCCAATATGGAAGGAGCATGAAACTATGAGTTCAATCCCTGAAGAGCAAATGCAAGCTGCCGAGAAGGAGTGGTTGGACGGATGGAAGCAAGGGCCGCAACGGCTTCGCTGGAATAAGGTGCCGTTGCAGGTCAGAGATGCGGCTCCAGAATTCGAGCTGTCTAACTCCCATGGTGAGCAGTTCAGGCTCTCCACTAGCTGGCAAGATCGCCCGGCACTGATTCTCTTTTGGCGCCACTATGGATGCGGCTGCGGAATCGATCGAGCAGCCATGCTCAACAGGGAGTGGGATTCATATCAAGATGCCGGAGCAAATGTGCTGATTATTGGGCAGGGCGAACCGGAGCGCGCCGCAGCATACGCCAAGAAATACGAACTCCCCGACCTTCCAATCCTAAGCGATCCAGATTTCGCCGCGTATGAGGAGTATGGCTTGGTGGAGGGGAAGCCGTCCCAGATTCTCTTTGATGCGCCGGACAAATTCCTGGATCGGAATCTAGATGCGGGGTTGAACCTGGTAAAGGAAAGACAAAAGCTGGGGCGACCGCTAGTCGATAACAGTTGGATGCTCCCAGGCGAATTCGTTATCGACCAGCAAGGGATCGTCCGGTTGGCTTATCGCTACAACTACTGCGAAGATTTCCCCGACGTTCGAGTGCTACTAGCGGCTATTCGCGAAGCTGGACTCGAGGCCTCATAGTGCTGTGGGCATGACTGATGTCCATTCTGAAAGCACATTTGGCCAAGAGCACCATCGGGTGGACCTGGAATCAGTTATAGTCATACATGAATTGGTAGGCCATCAATTCGACCGTTCACCGATGCACAGTTTTAGCCACGTTATAGTCCCTGCCGAGATATCATTCCAACCCACAATCGAGGAGATGCAATGAAAAGAGTTATCTTGTTTGATGTAAATGAAACGCTCCTGGACCTTAGCGTCCTTCAGCCACATTTTGAGCGCGTGTTCGGAGACTCGGCTGTCATGGGGCAGTGGTTTGCGGTGCTTCTTCACACGTCCGTGGTATCCACGGTGACGAATGCATATGAGAACTTCGGCGCATTAGCCGGCGCCGCGCTCGACGTCGTGGCGGGAAGACTGGGGGTTGAAATAAACGAGGACGACCGCGGCTCAATCCTCGGCGCCATACGGGAATTCCCTCCTCATCCAGACGTGGCCCCCAGCCTCGAGCGCCTTCGAGATGCGGGATTCCGTATGGCCACCCTGACAAATTCTGCCCCGGCCGTGGTCAACGATCAGATCTCCAACGCAGGCCTGTCTGAATACTTTGAACAGCAGATATCGGTCGACGAAGTTCGGGCGTTCAAACCCGCTCCAGAGCCGTACCGACTGGCGGCCTCGAAGCTAGAGGTCGAGGTCGGGGATCTTCGCCTGGTCGCAGCGCATGACTGGGATGTCCATGGGGCTTTGCGCGCTGGCTGTCAGGCGGCTTTCATTGCACGTGGTGGGCGAACCATTCACCCGCTATATGATTCGCCGGACGTTATGGGTCCAGATTTGATCTCAGTCACCGATCAAATCTTGGAGCTTGAAAGTTAGAGAAGGCTCGTACATTTAGCCTGATAGATTCGACAGTGCGGGGATCTGCGGTTTTTTGCCTTGCTCTGGTCTTCGTGGCTGCCTGTGGGTCGGCTACCACCGAAGAACGGGCATCCGCTTTGCCTACCGCTACTGCGACCCGCCTCACAACGCGCACTCCGACACCGACCGCAACCCAAACTCCGACACCTACGGCTACCGCGCCGGCTGCTGTCGTTTCGGGAGACTTACGGGAGTCGCTTCTCAGTGATGCGGTTCGGCAATCCGGCGCGCCCTGCGGCTTCGTAGATGTGCTCGATTTTCCACTGGACGCTCCCCATGGAGCGATGGCGTCCGGAGGAGGAGACTTCGGGCGATTTAGAGACCGCTTTGATGGATTTCATACCGGCGAAGATTGGCGAGATGGCGCATCCAGCTTCGGGAAACCGGTCTACAGCATCGGGCATGGGCGAGTGACTTATGCGCAGCCCAATGGTTGGGGAGCCGACAAAGGCGTAGTCATCGTTCAGCACACCTTTCGGGACGGAAGACGGATCCTTTCCTTCTACGGTCATCTAGATCCCCCGAGTGTGAAGATTCGCGCCGGACAATGTACAGAACGGGGAGATTTGGTTGGCGCCATTGGAGACCCTCGTTCGCCACCACACCTACACTTTGAGATCAGGGTGCATTTACCTGAGACTCCGGGCCCGGGGTACTGGTCAGTCGATCCCTCTCGCTCGGGATGGAGGCCTCCCTCGGCGACGATCTGGAACGAGCGAGCGGCGGCGCTTCCCGGAGTAAATTGGACGCACCTGAGTAATTCGGAGCAATTGCATGTTCTCGGAACAATCGATAGCAGGGTGCTCGTATCATCCGAAAATGGGGAAGTGATGGCGCTCGACGTCGATGACGGACGAACATCTTGGGTCCATGACTTGTCCGATACAACAAGCAATGTTTTACTGGATGCGCTTGGCGGCCTGGTCTACGTTTCCAGCGCCGGGGGGAAAGTAGATGCTTACGGCGTTTCCGCTCTGGAAGATCGGAATGTAATCCTCCCAGTTGAACCAGTCTGGAGCACTGAATTGGACAGCCCAAGCACCTATGATTTAGTCTCCCTTCCACAGGGAGGCTTGGTGGCCTACTCCCGATCCAGCATGGAGGCGATCTCAGAATCGGGTGAGCCGCTATGGAGCGAAGAGCTGGTATCAGGAGTCACCGACTGGGCGCAAACTGGAGAGGCTCTTGTCTTTCTTATTCGAAATGAAATCTGGCGCGCCGATGAGCAAGGCGCCACGCAAATGATCGGACCGATCAATGGTCAAAGTGTGGTCGCCAGCGAGCAGCCCTTTGTTTATTCTGAGGACGGCATCTATCAGATTGACATGGAGTTGGGTTCGGTGGAGCTTTTCTTTGGCCTGCCAAGTGGTTTTCCGAGGTCGGGAAGCTTATCTGAGATACTGGGGGGCGGAATCCTTGTAGCACATACGGACCTGGATGATAAGCGGTTGATTGCGGTCTATGAGGATGGTTTGCTGCGCTGGGAGCGCTCGATCGCAAGCCTTGGTGCGCGAGCGGCTGAACTTCTGACCTTGAACAATGAAATGTATTTGATGACTCAATATGATATCGGCCGATCTACTGGCATTGACCTGTTTCAAATCGATACAGAGAGTGGAGACCTGACCCGGATCTTCAGCGGTGGTACACGGTCGACGAGTTCAAATCCTGGTGAAATCGCTGCTGTCGGCGATTCATTGTTGATCCACATTGCTGGAGTGGGACTAGCAGCCGTAGATCCTCAAGCAGCGCTTGAAGCGGTGCAAGGCGAATGACGGCGCAGGCTTCGGTTGCTGACGTGCTGATTGGCGCCCTCGCAGAAGCGGGGATTGAAAATGTGTTCGGTTTACCGGGCGGCGAGGTGGTGGAGGTCCTCGACAGCATCCGCCGATCTAAGATCGATTTCACTCTCGTCCATCACGAAAGCTCGGCGGCTTTCATGGCCTCTGCCACGGCACGTCTAACCGGTCGACCGTCGGCATGTCTTACCACGCTCGGTCCTGGATCCACCAACATTGTGACCGGCGTAGCCCACGCCTATCTCGATCGTGCTCCGGTGATCGTAATCACAGCCGAGACTCCTCAGCAATTGCTACCCGGGCACACTCATCAGGTACTCGATCTTGAGGCGCTTTTCAGCCCGATAATCAAAGCCTCCTTTCGTCTGAAACCTGACAGAGTGCATGAGACGGTACGGGAGGCGATATCCATCGCTACGACCGGGAGGCCTGGGCCGGTCCATATGCAAATTAGCAGCGATGTAGCGGCAACCGAAGCATCAGCACCGAAGCCAAGGCCGACTTTGCCAAGCTCTGAACCTGCGGCCAATAACATCCTTCAAAAGGCACGTCAGCTCTTGTCAGACTCAAAGCGGCCAATCTTGATTGCGGGGCTAGGCCTCGAACCTGAAGGTCCGTATGAGGAACTACTCCACCTTGCGGAGGCCGTGCACGCGCCGGTGATTGTCACATCTAAAGCTAAAGGAGCGATTTCAGACGATCATCCGCTAGCTGCGGGAACTATTGGGCTGACCCGAACCGACCCGGTTTATGAAGTTCTGGATCAGGCGGACTGTGTGGTCGCGGTCGGATTTGATGTTGTAGAACTGGTCCTGCCGTGGGAGCATCCAGCGCCTTTGATTTGGCTCGCGCCTTGGCCCAATCAGGATCCACGGCTGCCTGCCGCGGCCGAGGTCATCGGCCCGATGGGGCCCGCGCTCCGGGGGCTTGCCGAAGCAGAATCACACTCCGATGATGGTTGGGGACCAAAGATTGTAGATGCTCACCGAAGCAAATATCCAATTTTGCCTTCAACCAGATCTGCCTCCGCGCGTATGGCACCGCAAGCTGTACTGCGTGTCCTTCGTGAATACCTTGACCGCGAGGCATTGATTACAGCCGACGTTGGATCGCACAAGATCCTGACTTGTCTGGAGTGGCAGGCATTCGTTCCTAATCGCTTCCTTGTATCCAACGGTCTCTCCAGCATGGGCTACTCCTTGTCCGCTGCCATTGCGGCCGGCCTCAATCTTCGAGACACCTCCATTGTGTGCATCGTTGGTGATGCTGGGCTGTTAATGTGCATGGGCGAGCTCGCTACGCTGGCGCGGCTCGATGTCCCCGTTACAGTGGTTGTTTTCAAAGATCACGCACTTGACCTCATTCGCTCTCATCAGAATCGAGTGGGTCAGCCAACATATGGCACGGAATTCACCGCTCCCGACTTTGTGCAAATCGCGGAGGCGCACGGAATACCTGCCGAGAGAGTATCGACCGAGGATGATCTAACCATGGCGGTGAAGCGTTTCATCCCATCGATGAAACCAGGATTAATCGAAGCAGAAATTGACCCATCGACTTACTCGATTACGCCTGAAGTAGGCTGAGATTCAAAATGCCAGGGGAGTATATTTCCGCTGAGATCGAGACTCTGGAGGAAATCGACGAGGAAGGGGATGCGTTTAGCGGCCCTAAGCATTGGCACGTCTTCGATATCATTGCGAAAAAGCGTGATGCTTATGAGCTGGGTGAGCTAAGCAACCTTCAATAAAGCAAAAGAGCTGCCACAGAGCAGCTCTTTTCGAATCGCCGGGAGTTCAAATTCTCTATGGGTTGGGACGGCACCAGCCTACGATAGCTACCTGGATTATCGCCTTTAGGTGATCAGGTCCATGAGGTGTCTCAGCGCATGATGTCTGCGGTATCCTCTAGGCTGGAGGCAGCGGTGACTTCCAATCCAATTAAGAAGCTGACAAAATCACTCGAAGAATGGCGTGAGATACTCACCCCCGAACAATATTCAGTATTGTTTGAAGAGGCGACCGAACGCCCGTTTACCCATGCATTGAACGACGAGAAGCGGGCCGGCACCTTCCTGTGCGCCGCATGTCAGCTTCCTCTATTTAGCTCCGAAGCAAAGTTTGACAGTAGAACCGGATGGCCTAGCTTCACGAAAGCGATCGAGGGGAATATCGAGATCAAGCGAGATCTTAAGTTGATCCTGCCGAGGAGTGAATACCATTGCCGGCGATGCGGCGGGCATCAGGGACACGTGTTCAACGATGGTCCACAACCGACCGGTCAGCGATGGTGCAACAACGGCCTGGCGCTTCAGTTTGTTCCGGATGGTGATCCGATTCCTGAGCTAAGAGCATGAACGCGCCTTTTGGATGAAAGGAACTCCTTCATGAGGAATACCAATTTATGAATCAGCCCGACCGAACGACTACGCTGGCATTTGGATTCCTGGTGCTCCTGGGAGGAAGCAATGCGGTCTTTGTCCGGTTCAGCAATCTGGAACTTCCGCCTTTCTGGGGCGCTGCGCTCCGCTTCGCGACCGCCGCATTGATATTTTGGATTATCGTCGCTGTAAGACGCATTGATGTTCCCAGAGGCCGGGCTCTGATTGGTGTGCTGCTATTTGGGATCCTGGCGAATGGCCTCAATTACGCTCTCCTGTACTACGCGCTGGTGGAAATTACGGCCGGGCTGACCATGGTTGTTACAGCCTTCGTTCCGCTGCTGACGTTTATGTTTGCACTTGCTCATGGGCAGGAGTCGTTTCGTTGGAGAGGGATCGTCGGAGCCCTCATCGCCCTTGGGGGAATTGTCCTTGCGCTTGGGGGTAGCCTGGGAACAGGCGTACCATTGGCTTCCCTTGCAGCGCTGATCTTATCGGTCATCTTTTTGGCGGAAGCCCCTGTGGTGCTGAAGCTCTTCCCGCCCAGCCATCCGATGGCAACCAATTCGGTAGCAGTAACCACCGGCGCCATTTTGGTGCTGATCATATCCCTGATCGTCGGCGAAGAACGGGCTCTGCCGACGACCTCAGACACCTGGATCTCACTAATTTACCTGGTACTGCTTGGCTCAGTAGTCCTCTTTTATCTCTACTTGCGTGTGCTCTCTAGCTGGACCGCCTCCAGAACAAACTATGCATTCTTGCTCTTTCCAGTGGTCACAGTGACCTTGGCTGCCTTGCTGCTGGACGAGCAGGTGACTCTTGCGCTGGTTGTTGGAGGCGTGATTGTCCTGGTTGGTGTTTGGGTAGGCGCATTTAGTGGGTCTCCGGCAAAGCCCATAGAGGCCAGAATACCGTCGACCGATGAAGCCAAACCTTGACTGAACCAATCCCCGAGAGTTTGCTGCTGCGCTTGAGTGAACGGGATCGCTGGCGCGCATGGCTACAGAAGAACTGCAAATCCAATGATGAGGCCTGGCTGATCTATGCCAAGATGCACACGCGTAAACCCCGCATTTCATACAATGACGCGGTTGAGAAGTATTATTGAGCAAAGGTGGTCGCGCAGTCACCCTCGCAGTGAGCTGGCGAATAATCCGGGTCCGAACATATGACTAATTTGATTGGAAATACCATCAACGAGCGGTATCAGGTCAAGTCAGAACTTGGCCGTGGCGGAATGGGAACTGTTTATCGCGCGCACGACTCAACCCTGAACCGCGACGTGGCGCTCAAGCTCATGTCGAACACCGATCTAGGGACGCAAGGTCGGGCGCGTCTTCTCAACGAAGCTCAAACCGTTGCTCAACTCGACCATCCCAACATAGTGACCGTATTCGACGCTGGGGAGTATGAAGGCAAACCCTACATCGTTATGCAATTGGTGGAAGGAGGGACGCTTCACGAGCAGCGGCCGGACAATTTGGATGAAATTCTAGACGTCGTCAAGCAAGTTTGCGCGGCCCTGGACTACGCCCATCAGCGCGATGTTATTCACCGTGATCTCAAGCCAGAAAATGTGGCGATCTCAGATGACGGCACCGCTAAGCTCATGGATTTCGGCCTGGCGCGCTCAGTAGCCTCGCGCATGACCAGCGAAGGAAACATCGTGGGCACCGTGTTCTATATGGCGCCCGAACAGGCAATGGGGCAGGAGCTGGATGGCCGCGCCGACCTGTATGCGCTGGGTGTGATGCTTTATGAGCTAACCACTGGCGAATTGCCATTCGTCGACGAAAACCCGATCGCTGTGATCAGCCAACACATGAACTCCCCGGTGGTGCCGCCGCGCGCAAAAAATGAAGATCTTCCTCCGTATGTCGATCGCCTGATCCTCAAGCTGCTGGAGAAAGAGCCGCAGGACCGGCCTGGGAGCGCCGCCGCAGTTCTGGAGATCCTGGAGTCTCCGGATGAAGCCGATGACGAATTGGCTGAAGGTAAGGACTTTTCCGTACTGGATCGTATTGTCCGGGGGCGAATTGTGGGTCGAAAGGACGAGTATGAGGAGGCGCGTGCCTTATGGCGGGAGGTTGAAAATGGCGCCGGCCAGACGCTGCTCATCAGTGGGGAACCGGGAATTGGAAAAACTCGATTGATGCGAGAGGTGGTCACTCAGTCGGAGGTTTCTGGTGGTCGTGCATTAGTGGGGGAAGCAAGCGCCGAGAGCAACATGCCATACGGTGTTTTTGCCCAGATGGTACGAAAGGCTCTCGATCCACAATCCAAGAATGGGGTCGAGCTGCCGGACTTTGTCTTAGATGACGTACTCGATCTGGCGCCGGATCTCCGACCCTACTATCCCGATATCGAACCCAATCCCGAACTTGATCCCGAATCCGAGCAAACCCGGCTGTTGGAGAACATGGTGGCGTTCTGGATTGCCTTCAGCGACGAATCCCCCGTACTGCTGGTGTTGGATGATGCCCATTGGGCGGACAGCAGCTCGATTGCCATGTTCCAGTATCTAGCCCGACGTACGAAAGGGCAGCCGGTCATGATGCTGGCGACCTACCGTGAAATTGAACTTCGTGAGGCGCGCCCCTTTAACGAAATGCTGCTCGAGCTCAACCGCCAGCGGATTGGCACCCGAATCAAGCTCGCCCGGCTGGATAAGGAAGAGACGCTCGCTATGCTGGAAGCCATCTTCAACGACGAGATCACTTCCGATTTTCTAGATGGAATTTATCGCGAGACCGATGGTAATCCTTTCTTTATCGAGGAAGTCTGCCGTGCTCTGGTTGAAAGCGGCAAGCTGTACTTCGAGGACGGCGAGTGGCACCGCCCCAGCATGGAGGAGTTGGAAATACCTCAAGGCATACAGATCGCCGTCGAATCGCGCCTGGCCAAACTACCCGAGGATGCGCAGGAAACCCTTCGTATGGCTGCAGTTTTGGGCCGCGAATTTGACTACGAAGTGCTCATCAAAGCCAGCGACTTAGATGAGGATGCGATCATTGATGCGATCGAGCTGGCCGACCGAGCCCAGATGGTGCAAGAAGGTCGCGAAGACACACTATATGAGTTCGTCCACGCACTGGTACCTCAATCGATTCGCGAGAACACCCATCGGCTGCGGATTCGCAAGCTGCACAAACGCGCGGCTTCTGCTTACGAAGCCGTTCAGCCAGAAAATTACGAATCGCTTGCATTCCACCATAGCGAAGGCGGCAACGACCCTCAAGCTTTGCACTACTACACACTGGCAGGCGAGCGAGCACTTGAAAACTACGCCAATCAGGACGCAGAAAATCATTTCATCGCCGCTTTGAATTTGACGGATGATGATGTCGAGAAGGTCGATCTGCTAACCCAATTAGGAGAAGCTCAGGCCCGCTTGAGTCATCATCATGAAGCCACTCGGACTTGGAAGCAGGCAATCGGCTTGTCAATCGAACAAGGCAACCTGGACCACGCGGCTGAGATTTATGCTCGATCCAGTCGGGCAATATGGCAGTCGGGAGATACTCAAGCCGGATTGGATACCTGCCGCGAAGGACTGAAAGTGGTTGAGGGAGCTGCCGATGGTCCGGGATTGGCGCATTTGCTCGCAGAAACCGCCCGCGCCTTTTACTTCAATGGCGTGAAGGATGAAGTGGAACCCTATGCCGAACGAGCGCTGGAAATGGCCGATCAGTTTGACCTGCTCGCGGTACGAGCCGACAGTCTGATCACGCTTGGCTCTTCCAAGGATCCGGGTTCAGACGAAGCGACGATATTGCTTGAGGATGCCATCCAGATCGCCGAGTCAGCCAATCTCCTGACCGAGGCTATGCGGGCACGCAATAATCTTGGTGTTGTGCACACCGTCAATGGAGACTATGAAGAAGCGATCGCCGGTTACTTGCGAGCGGCCGAATTAGCTCACCGGAAGGGTGATTTGAATTTGGAGCTGTTCTTCAGAGTGAACGAAGTATGGAGCCACATTCCTCTGGGGGAGCTCCAAGAAGTGGATACAGGCTATAAAGAACTGGGCAATTTGCTCGAGGATCTTCCTGACCCTGGAGCAGCAGGCAGATCGTTCGAGAATATGGAAGTCAACCTGATGTTCGGAAGGGGAGATTTTGAGCATGCCATGGAGCTATCAGAGAGGATAATACGAAGTCAGAGAGAAACCAATGATTTGTTTTCCCTTCGATGGTCTCTGGGCTTGAAATCGTGGCTTCTGCTGCTAGCTGGCGAGCTGGAACAGGCAGCAGCGGTTGTAGAAGAATCACTCGCAATCTTCCTCAATTTCGACGGCGGAGTTCACCCACATTGTTGGGCTTCCGTGATTGCGAGTATGGGTGGTGATATCGAACAGGCTGATGACCGCCTGGAAAGTGCTCGCAGTATTGGGGGTGATCAGCAACTGACCTTCTGGCGAGAGGTTGACATTCTGCGCGCAGAAGCCCATCTCCTTGCAGCAGAACATGATTGGGATGCAGCCTGGAAGAAATTTGCTGAGAACCAAGCCTTTCTTGCTAAAAAGAGAATGCGTTGGAATGCCATGAGGTACGAAATAGAATGGGCGGATGCGCACCTGCTCCGCGGCAAGCCAGACGACATTGTCCGAGCGAAGGAGCTGTTCGAAGTGGCGCGGTCTGATTCTGAGACTATGGGTGCTACCGGCTGGGTGGAATTGATCGAGGGGAAACTGGCCGAATTGCAAAGCTAAAGGGAGTTTTAGGTCCATGGAAAAGAATGCCTCAATTGAAGCACTCAGGAATCGTGTGGCCCCGATAGAAATGAGTCCGGATGATTTTCGAGAAATTGGCCACCGACTGGTAGATGATGTGGCGGACTTTTTGGGTTCGCTGCCGGAACGCGCAGTTGGTCCTGGCAAGACTCCTTCAGAGATAAAAGCGATCCTGGGAGATGTGCCATTACCCGAGCACGGCACGCCCCCCGGCGAATTGCTCAGAGAAGCCACAGACCTGATGTTCGAGAACTCGTTGTTTAATGGCCACCCTCGCTTCTGGGGCTACATCACTTCTTCGGCTGCGCCCATTGGTGCGCTGGGCGATTTGCTGGCGGCGACAGTGAACGCGAATGTCGGAGGATGGTCACTTTCACCGATGGCCTCCGAAATTGAACGGCAAACGATCAGCTGGATCGCGGAACTGCTCGGCTTTCCCACCGATTGCGGCGGACTCCTGGTGAGCGGAGGCAATACCGCGAATTTTGTAGGATTTCTGGCCGCGCGGCGGAAGAAGCTGGGAGCGGGGGTTCGCACGAAAGGGATGGGTGCATCTGGCGACAGCCAGCAAAGGCTGTACGGATCCGCTGGGACACATACCTGGATTGAGAAGGCAGCCGATCAATACGGAATCGGGACCGATTCCATCCGCTGGATTGCGACTCATGAGGACCAGACGATGGATCTGGATGCTCTCCGAACGCAGATCGAGCAGGATAAAAGTAATGGAGATACCCCGTTCCTAGTTGTGGGAACCGGGGGATCGGTCGGGGTGGGAGCAGTTGATGATCTTCCGGAAATTTCGAATATCTGCCGTGAGCATGAACTTTGGTTTCACGTGGATGGTGCCTACGGGGGCATCGCAGCATGTGTGCCGGATGCTGCGCCCGATCTCAAAGGGCTAAGCGAAGCGGATTCGATAGCCATCGATCCGCACAAATGGCTCTATTCGGCGCTCGAAGCTGGATGTGCCCTCGTGCGCGATCCAAAGGATCTCATCGACGCCTTTAGCTATCACCCTACCTACTACAAATTCGAGGAGGAGCAGGCTCTCGAGGATGCTCCAATCAATTACTACGAATACGGGCCTCAGAACTCTCGCGGATTTCGGGCGCTCAAAGTGTGGCTGGGGCTTAGGCAAGTGGGAGGCGAGGGAGCTGCCCGCATGATCTCGGATGACATTCGGCTGTCGGAACACCTGCACCATGTCATCGACGAGCATCCAGATTTGGAGGCATTTACCCAAAATTTAAGCATCACGACCTTCCGCTATGTTCCTCCAGATCTGACGGCCAGTGCTGATGAGATCGAAAAGTACCTGAGCCATCTGAATGAGGAGCTCCTGACTGAGTTGCAGAACGGCGGTGAGAGCTTTGTCTCCAACGCTGTGATCGGCGAAACGTATCTACTGCGGGCGTGCATCGTGAACTTCCGTACTTCTGTGGAAGATGTCGAAGCCTTGCCGGACATCATTGTGCGAATTGGCAAAAATGTCGATGCTGCTATCCGGTCCGAGCATCTCAAGGACACAACCTGAGGTAGGGTAATTCTAAAAAGAGGGAGAATATGACCGTTAGTTTGGATCCTGAAAACAACGAGACGCGGGCACTGTTCAGATTTGCCGATTTCGAAGGTAAGCATGTGCTGGAGATTGGTGCTGGCGATGGGCGCCTCACCCGGCTTTATGCGGATCGGGCCGCGCACGTCACGGCCATTGAGCCCTTCAGAAGGTCATTTACCGAGGCAGTGGAGGGCCTTCCCGAAGAGCTAGCGGAGCGTGTCGATTTTCAGAATATTTCCTTTGAAGTGTTCGCAGCTGACTGCGAGGCGTCGGCCTTCGACGTCGTAATGCTGTCCTGGTCATTGTGTTGAATGGAACCTGAGGGCATGGTCCATGCCCTGGAAGAAATTCACCGCTTGCTTCGCCTAGATGGCGTTCTGATCGACATTCATCCATACCCCCAACCTCCGATTATTCAGGTCTTGAAAGAAAAGGAGGTTGTATTCGCGCAGCCTAAGCGGGATATTGAGGATGAGAATGAAGATGTTCTAAAAGCCGATCTAGCGCTAGCAGAAATTGTGGATCGTCGCATATTTGAAGTCGAGCGCTACGAGGACTTCGATTTCTTCTCATATGCCCCATCCGTGCCTGAGCTGCGCGATTTCTGGGATCGGTATAACGAGTATGAAAGCACGCCCAAAGAAGAGTCCCGTCTCGCCCAGGAAGAAGCAGTATATGCAAAAGCCGAAGAAATTCGGCTAAACATAGGGGAAGGTGCGAGAGCTGCCGTCCATGAAAGAACCAAGATCGCCCGGCTGAAGCCGATAAGGAATTGATCAATGGCCTCTAGAACACCGGAATACGGCTTCAATCACAAAGTAGCCACCTGGTGCGCTTTTCTGAGCGGCCTCGTGTCTATCTTTGGAATTGTGTTTTTGTTTGCGTTTTTCGCTTTCAGAGCCCCAACCGGAAGATTGAATGACATCGCGGTGATCGTCCAGTACTCGCTCATGCTGCCAATGGCGTTCGCCTTCTATCAAATGCTGAAACCAAAGAACCCGAGCTTGAGCCTGGCAGGATTATTGATCGGAGTATCGGGAATGCTGGCAGTGATTGTCCTACAGTTCCTACTCGTAACTGATGTTCTGCCGTTTGCAAATCAGATCGTGCCAGTTGTAATCGCGTTTCTCGTGGTTCTTGTCTGGTTCATCATCAACGGAACCCTTGCCCGCTCCACCGACAAATTGCCGAGCAACATGTTGTTAAGCGTGCTTGCCGGGCTGTACGTTGGCTACCCATTTTGGGCGTTTTCGGTGTGGCGAAGGATGCGTGCTCTTACCCAGGACCAACAGCCGCTAGACTTTCCCAGGAATTCGTAGATAGGATTCATTTATGCAGTCGATAGGTCCGGGCATTGGGATTGCTGGCAGCGCTATGGCCATCAACCTGGTGTTGGCGCTAATCAAGATATCAACCGGCGTGATTGGCAACTCCTACGCGCTCATTGCTGACGGTATTGAATCAACCTCCGACATCTTCAGTTCGCTCATCGTACTGAGCGGCCTTCAGTTTTCATCGAAACCCGCAGATCAAAGTCACCCTTATGGCCACGGAAAGGCGGAGTCGTTGGCCGCGCTGGCTGTCGCTATCTTTCTAATCGGCGCCGGTATCCTCATCGCGATTCAGGCAATTCGGGAGATTCTCAGTCCTCAACAGGCGCCTGCCTGGTTTACGCTGCCAATCCTGGCCGTCATCATCGTCATTAAGGAGGGCCTGTATCGGAAGATGTACAGCGTCGGAACCGATCTCGATAGCAGCTCGCTCCGGAGCGACGCATGGCATCACCGCTCCGATGCCATAACGTCGCTAGCGGCGTTTGTAGGAATCAGCATCGCTCTCATCGGCGGACCTGGCTACGAATCCGCAGACGATTGGGCCGCGCTTTTGGGGGTCGTGATCATCTTTGCCAACGGCATCCGTTTGCTTCGGCCTGCACTGGATGAGGTGATGGATGCTTCCGTATCGGACGATATCGAGCAGCAAGTGATATCGATTGCCTCATCGGTGAACGGTGTGGTCGCCATCGAGAAGAGCCGCATTCGAAAGAGCGGTCTGGGCTACCTCATGGATTTACATGTTGAGGTGGACAGCGCGATATCTGTCAAGGATGGACATGCAATTGGCCATTTAGTCAACGACCGCTTGATAAAATCCTCTATTCCAATCACGGATGTGATGATCCATATCGAGCCGGCTCCAGATGAAAACCATTGAAACCCACGGCACATTTGAGGAAGTGATCGGGGATTCCAGCCCCGAGGTGCAAGCAATTTCGAGGCACCTGCGTCAACTGATCATCGATATTTTTCCAGAGGTTATCGAAGTGCCCTGGCCCAAGCAGAGAATTGCAGGGTACGGCGTCGGACCCAAGAAGATGTCTGAGCATTTCTGCTATATCGGAATTCAGAACAATCGCGTCAATCTCGGTTTCTTCTATGGAGCAGATCTGTCGGGCCAAGAAGGCCTTTTGGAAGGGACCGGGAAGAAATTGCGGCATGTGAAAGTGAAAAGCATGGAGCAGGCTGAACACGCTTCTGTTCGGGAGCTCATTGAACTTTCTATTCAGGAAAGAGTTTCAGCGATCGGGCTCGTGGAGTAAGACGACGTCTTTCGATAGAATTGTCACTGGCTGGAGGCCCTCCATCAACCAGCCTGGTTAGGCTCGGCTAAAGGTTCAACAATGGCGAAAACTACAAACGAAATTCCTCAAGACAAGCTGGAGGCATTTGACAGGCTAATTGATGCTCGCCCCGACATCCAACGCAAAGGGAAATCCAATCCTTACACATCACTAAACGGGCATATGTTCACGCACCTCGGCAAAACCGGCTCGATGGGACTTCGCCTTCCGGCGGATGAACGGGAAGCATTTCTGGAGAAGTACAACACTGAATTGTATGTTTCGTATGGAGCCACCATGAAGGAATATGTGACTGTTCCGGACGAACTGCTGCTGAATACTCAAGAACTGGAGCCGTATCTCGATATCAGCTATGAGTACATCAAGACGTTGAAACCTAAGCCAACGAAGAAGAAGTCTTGAAGACTCGTTCCGCCGCTTGGCTAATTCCAGCTCACCACTTTGTTCTACCGCTAGTTGTAATCCCAAACCGATTCTCTCTGCCAAGTTGAGAGCGATCGAGCAGAAATAGGAAAATTTTCTTGGAAATAGAATTGCTGGTGCGCGCAGTCATCGAAGACCATGGCCGCTTTCTCATTGCGCATGCAAAGGGTAAAGACAATACATATATGCCAGGTGGACATGTGGATGCTGGTGAGAGCTTGAAATACGCTCTTGAGCGCGAATTGAAGGAGGAGCTCGGGATTGAAGCAGATGTTGGTCGCTATCTGGGAGCAATCGAGCATACATGGGAGGGTGCTGCGGGGAACCACCACGAAATCAGCCACTTTTTCCAGGTCACATCGTCGGGGACTAATGCAGATCGGTCTCCAATGTCTCTAGAGGATCACATCGAATTCTCCTGGCTATCTCCTTCCGATTTTGCCGAACAAAACCTACAGCCTGCTCCCCTGCGTCAACTACTAGCTAATCTAAAGAGCCAACCTCAAACCATCTGGTATGCATCGACCATTGATTTCAGTGAGGGGTAGCGGATTACAATTCGTGAACTTGTCAAACAGGGGAGGTACGGTGACCACTCCGATCCGAACACTCAATCTGCGCGACCGAATTCTCGGCCTCGATGAGCAGGTACCGCTTCTGGACGGCCGCCGAGTTCCATACGTGAATTTGGATAATGCAGCCAGCACGCCTCCGATGCAAGATGTTATGGATGAGCTGTCTCGGTTTATGCCCTTCTACTCAAGCGTTCACCGTGGCACTGGTTTCAAGTCGCGGTTGAGTACTGAAGTCTACGAGCGCGCCCACGCAACGATCGCGGAGTTTGTAGGTGCCGACCTGAGCACTAACTGCGTGATTTTCGGGAAGAATACGACCGAGGCCATCAACAAACTCTCCTATCGAATACCAATTTCCGACGATGCGGTTGTGATCACCACCATGATGGAGCACCATTCGAACGATCTGCCATGGCGTGGGCGAGCAGAGGTGGTGCATGTAGCGGTCACACCTGAAGGCCGGCTGGACGAGGATGACTTTGACCGGCAGCTCGACAAATACGCTGGGCGGATTGCCCTTGTTGCTGTTAGCGGAGCCTCGAATGTGACCGGCTTTATTCAGCCAATCCACGAGTTGGCTCGCAAGACCCATGACCACGGAACAATGATCCTGATCGACGCAGCCCAGCTCGCCCCCCGTCGCAAAGTTGACATGAAGCCGGACGGTGACCCTGAGCACCTGGATTTCGTTGCGATTTCCGCACACAAAATGTACGCGCCGTTCGGGACCGGCGCTCTTATTGGCCCCGATGAAGTCTTTCTCAGCGCCCCCCCCGAGTATCGAGGAGGCGGTACCGTCGATGTCGTCACTGCAGACGAAGTCGAATGGGCTGGGACGCCGGACCGCGATGAAGCGGGAAGCCCCAATGTCATTGGCGCGCTTGCCATGGCGGTTGCCGCTCAGGTGCTCATGGAGGTTGGCATGGACCAGGTTGCTGCCCACGAGCAGGAGCTGGTGGAATATACGCTTGAGCGCCTCGGGGCGATGAAGGGAATCACAGTCTACGGCGAAACTGATCCCGCGCGCGCCGGCGAAAAGGTCGGCGTAATTCCGTTCAATCTGAACGGCGTCTCTCAGTCTCTGGTAGCGGCCATTCTCGGGTACGAAGCCGGCGTGGGCGTTCGCAGCGGTTGTTTTTGTGCTCAGCCCTACGTAGTGCACCTACTGACACTCACGGACGAGGTTTCTCCCATGTGGCGCGAGCAAATGCTCGGGGGAGACAGATCCAGCATGCCGGGTATGGTCCGCATGAGTTTCGGCTGCTACAACAATATCGAAGATATCGATCGAATGATGGAAATGCTGGAACGGATCGCGGCCAACGACTATCAAGGCGAATATCAATTGGAGATAGCCAGCGGTGAGTACCTTCCGGTCGATTATGAGGAGCCCATTCTCGATTTTCTGCCCCTGGGAATGCACTCGACCTGATTCGATCACGCGACGGCTTGCCTTTTGCGCGCGCTCCCCAATCCTCGAAGCGTGCACCCTAGCGCGCGATGGGTTACGGGATGTATTCTCTGAACGAGATTTGATCGTGCGGCTTACGCCCCATTAGGAGGACCCTGCATGGCGGACTATGAGGTTTTACTCTTCGATGTCCTAGGTGTCTTGGCGGAAGATTCGGAAACGATTACAGAGGCTGTTCTTGAAGCAATTGATATGACAAATGATGAACTGTGGGGATTCTGGGTGCAATCGCCCGCCGTGCGCGAGTTTGACTCAGGCAGAATCTCAGGCCAGGTATTTGCGGAACGGCTGATGAGTGAAATGGATCACCCTGCCACGCCAGAAGCTTTTCTCGAGCTGTTCGGAAAGTGGATTTCGGGATTGTATGAGGGGACAGAAGAGCTCCTGAGCCGGATCCCAAGCACATACAAGAAAGCCTGCCTCTCAAATACCAACGAAATCCTGTGGCCTCCAGTTCGGGATGAGTACGGACTCGGCGGATTGCTGGACGCCTACTATCTCTCCCATGAGATGGGGATGCTCAAGCCTGACCAGGAGGCATTTGAATATGTGGTGAATGATTTGGACATTGCTCCAGAACGGATTGCATTCTTTGACGACTTGAAGCTCAACGTGAACGCGGCTAAAGAGGCCGGGATGGATGCATTCCACACTAGAGGGTTGAAGGACTTGAGTAACGAGCTTGAGTGGCTGGGGGTGATTTAGGAGTACCAGTGGAAGCTAAGAGATTCATGCTGCGGGCTATTGAACTCGCACGAGTATCAGAAAGTGAAGGGAATCTTCCTGTCGGTGCCGTCATCACCCATGAGGGCGAAATCGTAGCGGAAGGTCAAAATGCGATCTGGGCCCCAGATTTTGACGCAACTCGCCACGCCGAGATGGAAGCGCTTCGGGTCGTCCCGGCCGAGCTATGGAACTCCTCTAAGCAATTGGCGCTGTTCACCACACTTGAACCCTGCCTCATGTGTTTTGGATCAATCCTCCTGCATAGAATCGGCGAAGTCCACTACGGATCGGCTGACAGTTATGGTGGCGCCAGCACTGCGTTCGCACACCTCCCCCCGTATTTCGAACGCAGACTGGAGAACACGCGGTGGCTAGGGCCACTAATGCCGGCTGAGTGCGATCCGCTGAATGATCGCGTGATGATGTTGGTCACGGCTCGAAGGCAGCAAACCTGAATCTCCAAGAATTCCGAAGGTGAGAAGAGATGCAAGACGCTCAGACGGAAAGCCCGGATAGACCGAGGCGAATTATCGCCGTTGGATTCCTGAGCTGGCTCACCATGCTGGGGGTCGACTTTTTGATCCACGGCGGATTGCTAGCGAGTCTCTACGCACAGACAAGTCCATTTCTCCTGCCGCCACTGGATGCTTTTCGCAAAATTCCCATTGGTTATCTTTCGTTCCTGTTCTTAGCTGTGCTTCTGCTGTGGCTAATGCTTCGCATTGGGATTTCTGGATGGAGGGAAGGGCTATTGTTCGGCCTTAAGCTCGGGCTGCTCACCTGGGGAGCACTGCTTCTTGGGCTGATTTCGATATCGACAGCCCCAGCCAATTTGATGATCGGATGGTGGGTAGGCCAGTCTGTTGAGCTGGGAATCGCTGGCGCAGTAGCCGGCTACGGGCTAAGAGCAGAGAGACTACGATTTCTAGTGCTGGGGGTGATTGGTGTCGTTATCGTATCCGTGCTCATCACAGTTATTCTGCAAAACATAAGCTTCGGATGAAAAACCAGCGCACACCGGAACACCGCGAGGTCTACGCTAGCCATGCTGATCGGTATGAGCTGCTGGTCTCACGTGAGGACTATGAGCAAAACATTCCTCGCAAGCTCAACCAACTCATTAATTTCAACTCAAAAGACGTGATTGAACTCGGATCAGGCACTGGAAGGTTGGCGCATATGCTGGCTCCTATGGCGAGATCGGTTCTCGCTCTTGATGCCTCTCCCAAGATGCTTGAGGTTGCTGCTGCAAAATTGGGAGAAGCTGGCCTGCGGAACTGGGGCGTTGCCGCTGCGGATCATCGAGCCCTGCCAATTCCTGACCGAGCAGCTGATATTGTGATTTCCGGTTGGAGCATCGTCTACCTGGTGGTATGGAATGAGAGCGCCTGGGAAAGCGAATTGGCCAAGGGATTGGATGAGATGAGGCGCATTCTCCGGCCCGGAGGAAGTATCGTCATATTGGAAACATTAGGAACCGGCCACGAATCTCCGCATCCTCCGGATAATCTGGTTGAGTACTTCTCATACTTAGAGCAGCATGGATTCGAGCATACCTGGATCCGAACCGACTATCGTTTTGAATCGCTAGAGGAAGCAGAAGATATTGCTGGCTTTTTCTATGGCGAAGCCATGCTAGATGAAATAGTCAATAGCGATGCGGTTACGCTACCAGAATGCACAGGATTTTGGTGGAAAAAGATTGAATGACAGAAGCCATCGCGATACGAACTGAGAACGTCAGCAAGACATTCGGACGCGGGGAAAAGGCAGTCGAGGCCGTGAAAAACCTTGATCTGAGGGTAGAGAGCGGCCAGGTCTATGGCTTTCTAGGTCCCAACGGAGCTGGCAAGTCAACCACGATTCGCATGATCGTGGATCTTGTCCACCCTACTCACGGCAGTGCCATTCTGTTCGGACAGAATGTACGGAACCATCGGGAAGTTCTCAGGCGTGTAAGCGCCATGGTAGAGGGTCCTAGTTTTTACGGATTTCTTTCAGGTCGCGACAATCTTGAGATCCTTTCTCGCTCGGCCAATGACTTCAACCCGAGTCGTATCGATAAAGTGCTCGATCGAGTAGATCTGGCCGATAGTGGGGATCGTAGAGTCAAGGAATATTCGACAGGCATGAAGCAACGTCTCGGAGTGGCCAGCACCTTGCTTAGCGATCCTGATCTGATCGTGTTGGACGAGCCGACAAACGGCCTGGATCCGATCGGAATCCGGGAAATGCGCGGAATTATTAGAAGGCTTGTCGAAGGGGATAAGAAAACTGTATTTCTATCCAGCCATATTCTGCATGAGGTGGAGCAGGTTTGCGATCGCGTTGCGATCATCAATCACGGAGTCTGTGTGCAGGAGGGGGCAGTGACGGAGCTGCTGGGGCAGAGGTTCCAGGGGATCCGCCTGCTGGCAACGCCTATGGAAGCCGCTGCCAGCAATCTGAGGGAGAAATGGGCGGTCAGCGTCGAAAATGAGTGGCTCACGGTATCTGCGTTAGCCGAAGAGGCTGCTGAAATTGTTCGACGACTGGTTGATCAAGAAATCGAAGTCCATCAGGTGGTCGCCAAGCAGCAGACTCTGGAAGAGCTGTTCATGGAAGCAACCGATTCTGGGAACGGAGATCCGAATTGAGCCTGCTGCGAGCGGAATGGAAGAAGGCCACCGGCAATCTGCTTCTCACCGGGTTCCTGGTGTGGATTATCCCAGTTGGGATTCTGACTTTGTATATCCTGGGATTTCTTGTGTACTTGGTGACAGACGATCCAACGACAGTTGGAATTGTGCGTGTCACCGCAGAAAGGTTGACGGCGAGCGTGACCGGCGTCTGGTCTCCGATCATCACCTTCCCAGGAAACATCTTGGGGCGTCTACTGCCGCTTGCCTTTATGGCGGTGATGTTTGCGGGAGAATATCAATGGGGTACGCTGCGCCAGATCGTGCCACGAAGCCGACGCTCGTCGTTGATCCTGGCCAAGGTCGCCACGACAACCTTTATAGTCTTACTTTCCTTTATTCTCACCTCCCTCATCATCGGAGCGGGGCAGGCAGCAGGCCATGCATTACTCGGGCTCGATTACAGTTCTATCTTCGCCGGGGATAAGCTGACCCAGTTTGCCCAATCCTATGTTGAACACCTGCTGCTTGGCACGCTCTCCCTGCTCATTTTGGCTGGATTTGCGGCGGTTGCGGCCGTCCTCACTCGCTCAATCCTCGGAGGTCTGCTCGCCAGCTTTGGTCTCTCGGTTCTGGAGCCGATGTCGCTTTTATTTCTGGTTTTGTTGAGCAGACTGCTGAATCGCGCGGATCTCGGCAATCTGTATCGATTCGCCGCGACCTACCATCTTGACAACGCACGTTCCTGGTTCGTGGCCGGCCATCCGCTCGCTCCGCCAGTGCCCGGATTTACTGCCGAGCCAACGCTTGTGATTTCGCTGATTGCGCTGGTGCTTTGGATTGTAGTGCCTGTGGCTCTTTCGATTATCTTATTTAACCGACAAGACATCACGTCGTGATGCCGAACCCTCCGGAGTAAAACCATTGAACAAAAGCGATCCACCTCTCCAGTTGTCGACTGTGGAAGAACACCCTTACAATGCAGAAACACCGCTCTCGGCGCTGCTCGACGATGTAACATCATCAGAATTGGTCTATATTCGGAATCACTTCGAGGTCCCGCGGATCGAAGCCTCCGACTGGAGCCTGGAAGTTAGTGGGTCGGTCGAATCTCCTCAAACTCCTTCGCTTTCAGAGATCACAGCGCTTCCAGCACGAACGCTGAGGATGACGCTCGAATGTGCGGGAAACGGAAGAGTTAGCATGGATCCGGCACCGCCGGGAACGCCCTGGGGGTACGGAGCCGTGAGCGTGGTTGAATTCACCGGTACGCAGCTATCCAATTTGCTCAAACAAGTAGAAATCATAGATGGGGCTGTGGAAGTTGTCTTTCACGGCGCAGACAAGGGGGAGGCGATGCCTGGCCGTACGGAACAGTACGTGCGCAGCCTTCCGCTTGAGGTCGCACTTAATCCTGACACCATCCTGGCGTGGGAGATGAATGGCGAACCTTTATCAGTAGATCACGGTTTTCCGCTTCGCCTGGTCGTTCCAAGCTGGTACGGGATGGCTTCGGTAAAGTGGCTCGAGAAAATAATCGTAAGCACAGTCAATTTCAGCGGCTTCTTTCAGGACGAGCAGTATGTCTATTCTGACGAGCAAGGCACGCCGGAGGGCGAGCCTGTCCGATCCATTCGCGTGCGATCCCTGATTCTCGATTCGAAGCAGGCAGAAGACAGCGTGGTGGAGATCAGCGGCATCGCATGGTCAGGTGAGGGGACCATTGCTAAGGTTGAACTCAGTTGGGATGGGGGGAAAGAGTGGCGAGAAGCGGTTTTGAGCGACTCCAATTCGCTCTTCGATGTTCAACGATGGCAGTTCCAATGGAAGCCTGCAGGCGAGCAGGAACTCGAGTTTATCTCGAGGGCGACCGATACGTCGGGCAATGTTCAGCCAATAATCGATCGCTGGAATCGGGGCGGCTACGGAAACAATGGCTTGCACAGAATTCGTGTCTCAGCAATGGATTGAATCGAGGGAGTTTAACCGAGGCCACGCTTTGCGAGTGCGACGCGGGTCATTGGGCGAAGATCCGCACTGAATTTACTGGTGTTGCGATAAGCCTTCTTACTGAACTCATTGCGCTCTTGATGATAGTCCTTCATTGCTTCACCCCAATCGCTTTCACCATTCAAGAATTCCCCAATTCGCTGCGCTAGAAGAACCGCGTGGGTGGAAGCCTGATCGATACCCTGGCCCGACCATGGATCCAGCGCCATGGAAGCGTCTCCCACCAGCGCCCAGCCCTCGCCATATGGGACCCGAAGATAGCATGGGATGCTGCCTGAGCCGCGAACGGGGCTCTCTCTAGATGCGCCTGCGAGACGTGGAGCAAGCGCCGGCATTGTTCCCAGCTCGGTCATCAAGCTGCCTTCCGGGTCTCTTTTAAATTCGTCAAACCGGTTCAGGGGCACGGATACCGCAAGCATTGTGAGACCGTCGTCGACCGGGATACAGTAGGCCAGGTTGTTTCCCTGGTAGTGGAATTCGGCTGCAGGTCCTTCGTTGGCCTCGATCCCGCGGAAGTAGGCGTAATACATGGCTCGACGCACGGGCTCTTCCTGCTCAGTTTCGGCTTTGACTTCTTTGGCGACAAATGAACGCACCCCATCTGCGCCAACAATGATCTTGGCCCGGGCTTGCTCCCGTTTGCCGGAAGCCTTCCATTCCACCCCCGAAACACGACCGTCCTCAGAGAGAAGAGCGTAAGCTACTGCTCCTTCACGAAGCTCGACGCCGGGAGTTCTCCTAACCCGCCGCACGAGAATGTCGTCTAACGTTATCCTTCGAACACACATGTAGAAGGGGAAATCATCTGGCCGGTCTACCGGCTCGGGGAATATGTGCCCGTCTATGACGTTGTAATTAACAGTTAGACGGGGGGCTACCGCTTGGACTTTATCGTAGACGCCAATCTCGTTGAAGGCCCGCAGCGCAGGAGCTCTGAAAAAGTGGGTAGATAAGGTGTCGCTTGGAAATGTGGCGCGATCGAGTACGAGCACTCGATGCCCACGGTCACCCAGAAGACTGGCTAAGACGGACCCAGCAATCCGCCCGCCAATGATGATGACGTCATAGTCCAAATGCTCAATTGACATGCCTAAAATGTGCGACTTGATACTAAAGTGAGGAGTTATGTCGCGGGAATTGCCTTCAATCCAGAATCAGCTTAGTCGCTATGCTTTTGGACTGTCTCGTCAGCAGCCTCCGCGTTGAATTGCTGGAGCTCGATGATCTTCGCGTTTTCCCGAAACAAAGGGGGCAATATCGTCCTGGCTTGCTCTTTGCTGTCCAGATCCACCACAAACCACGCTTTATGCTCGCCGTCGCCACAACCCCAATCCGCATTGGTCATAAAGTGCGATCCTGTTTCCCTGAAGGCCTTGATTGCCTGATCACAGGCGTCTTTCTTGTCTTCGTGAGGAACTTCAATCAAATATCGTGTCATTCTCGATCTCCATCGGTTGTTTCTCGAAAAGAACTCTAAATGCGTTACCCTTCTAGTTGCAAACCACGACGATATCACAAATAGAGGACATCCCGAATATGAGTTTTCCCAGCCCATTCTATCGTTGGCGACCCCATCCGTGGCACGGCCTCGACGTGGGGCCGGATCCGCCCCGGCTGGTTCACGTCTACATCGAAACCGGCCCGTTCGACCCGGTGAAGTACGAGGTCGACAAGGAGACCGGATACTTGCGCGTCGATCGACCACATCGATCTTCCTCGCACCATCCAACGCTCTACGGCTTCATCCCACGCACCTATTGTGGGGACGGAGTGAAAGCGCTCATGGAAGGTGCTCAGCGCGGCGATGGGGATCCGCTCGACATCAGCGTTGTTAGCGAGCGCCCTATTGAACGAGTGGAAGTGATATTGAATGCACGAGTAGTTGGTGGGCTGCCGATGCTAGATGGCGGCGAGGCGGACGACAAGATCATCGCGGTGCTCGAGAACGATCCCTTTTGGTCGCATGCCGAAGCACTGGACGACCTGCCATCGGCCTTGATCGATCGATTGAGGCATTACTTTGAGACCTATAAATCCCTGCCAGATCAGCCCGCGGACGTCTCGATTGGAGAGGCGTACGGGCGAGAGCACGCGGAAAAAGTTGTCCTGGCTGCGATGAGCGATTACGAGGCCGCGTTTGGGAATGAGTAAAGGTGTTCGAGAATGAAAATACTCGTCGACTTTGATGATGTGCTGTCAGATACCTTCGCCGAGCTCGAGAGACGGGAGGGGCCGGCGACTGACTTTTCTGTGGAAGACTTGAGGGTGATGCTTCCGGGGATCGATTTAGACAAGTATTTTCGAAACTCCGGATTCCACACAGAGATCCCACCGGTGCCAGGGGCAGCGGAAGGCGTCTCCTGGATTGTCGAACTAGGGCACGATGTGCGATATGCCTCTGCGCGGCCGCCGGAGGTAGAAGATGTTTCAAGGGAATGGTTAGAAAAATGGGGCTTTCCGATGCTCCCCCTTCAGTGCCTCAGTCGAGAGGGGAAGATGGAGCTGCTTCGATCTGATCCGTACGATTTGCTGATTGATGATCAGATGCGGTATCTGAATATCGCTGATGAGCAGGGCAAGCGTGCGATCGCCATGGAACGAAGATGGAACACCAGTTGGGACGGCGACCGAATAGCCAGCTGGAAGGACATTCAGGACGTTTTGTAACCCCCGCCTATCTACTGCTCTACCAACGCAATCTCAAATAGCTTCGGCCAATTCTTGCCCGTCACAAACAGTCGTCCGCTTTTACTGTCATATGCGATGCCATTGAGAATTCCAGCCTGAGGTTCGTCTCCGAGCAGGCCTGAAAGGTCAATCCTCCCAAGTATCTCCCCCGTATCCGGCGCAATTCTGACGATCTCATCGGATTGCCAGATATTTGCATAAATCTCACCTTCCACATATTCGAGTTCGTTGAGCCACTGAATGGGTTGACCGCGATCGGTAACCGTGATGTGACCTATTTCTTCTACCGTTTCGGGGTCCAGGAAGCGCAATTCCGCGGTCCCGTCACTCATAATTAGCTGACGGCCATCATGGGTAAGCCCCCAACCTTCTGGCGTGTAGCTAAATTCGCCTTGCTTAGAAAAGGAATCTGGATCGTAGATAAATCCGATCCCGGAAGTGAGCGTTAACTGATAGATGCTGCCGTTGAAAAATGTAATGCCCTCGCCAAAGAGCTTGGGATCCAGCGCTAGTGACTGAATCACTTCACCAGTTTTTAGATCTACTTCTCGCAGTGTCGATTTGCCTCTCAGTCCGGTGCCTTCGTACAGATCGCCGCCCTCAAAAACCAGGCCTTGCGTAAATGCGCCTGGATCATGAGGATACGTGTTGACAATCCGGAACGAGTATCGGGGCGGGGTAATCGGGGGTGCCGAGGGAGCGGGGGGCTGGATCGGCGTATCGGGGGCAATTGGCGTCGGGGATGGCTGTGGAGTGCAGGCCGCGATCATCAGCAATCCGATCAGCGCAAAGTGCTCAATTCGCAAGCCGCGATCGAACGACGGTCTGGTTGCTTTATAAAGCGCCCCAAACGAGCCATGGAGAGGGGGGCCTATAGGTAGTGCGGACCGGTTAGCCATCAAAAGATGATAACCAAATTCTTCGCACTTTTCGCCTACGCTTGGCCTAGAATAGTGGCAATTGAAACGCGTCAACCATTCAAGGAGTTGGGCAGTGAAGACTTACTACGTGCTGGCAGGGTCAATGCTAATTGCAACCATTGTTGTGCTGGCTTTGACGATGGGGGATTATCTAGCTTTGCACGACATCCAACGTGAGTACGTCAGCGCGGAGGTCCTCGATTCGCTTGGAATCATCGTATCGGATGAATTGCCGCACTGGACAGCAACTGCAGGTGAGTGGGTAATGGTCCAGTTCAGCTTGTTGGCACGATTTGCCTTCCTAATCTTGAACACAATCACACTATTACTAACTGTGTTGATGCTGCGAAGGCAGGACCCTGACGGGATTGGATCAACCTCCGCTTCATGATCGTAGTATCCGATCTGGTGGGGACTATCAGCAAAGGCTCTCCCGTTCGGGGCCTGATCGATTGGGTGAACCACAATCAGAGCTCCCTTCAGGCCAACATGTTTTTCGCCAGGGCTCTACCTCGCTACACTCTGTACAAGCTAGGGCTGATGGACCTACGAGATTTCGGCGAGTGGTCACTGGTTAGCTCGCTCCCACTCATCAAGGACCCGACCCCCGAGAAGATTCGGGAGATTGCGGTATGGTCGGTCGACAAAGTGGTGTGGCCACAGCGCCGCCCAGAAGTGCTCGAACGCCTCGCTCGGCACAGGGAGCAGGGCGACCAGATATTCATTGCCAGCACTGCCTATGAGCCCACGCTTGAGGCGTTAGGCGAACGAATTGGAGCCGGTGCCATTGGGTCTCAAATAGAAATAGCGGATGGCCAATTACAGCTTGCTTCAGAGCTGATTACCGGCAAACGAAAAGGTGAGCAGGTCTTCGATAGACTAGGGGTTGACCGTGTGGGCGCTGCCTACGGAGATACCTGGGCCGATATTCCGATTTTGGAGCGCGCGGATCATCCTGTGGCCGTCTATCCGGACGCAAGGCTAAGAGCCGCAGCGGTCGAGCGCGGCTGGGAGATCCTCGAAAAGCTGCCGAATTGATAAGTACCGGAACCACTGAACAGGAGTAAAGCCTGATGATTGAAATACGCGACAAAAGCACCAACATGCCCATCGGTGAGATTAGCGAAGCTCAGCTTCAATTTCTCATCGACCAGCTCGAAGAAGAAGACCTCGAGGATCGCGACTATGCAATCACATCCTTGCTGCTTCAAACGTTCGAAGCCGAAGGAGCGGACCCGGGGCTGGTAGCGATGCTGACGGAGGCTTTGGGCACACAAGAAACTATCGAGATCGTGTGGACACGGGAGGCGTAGCCCAATCAACCGGGCGACCGCATCTCAACCTAAGAGCCTATTTGCACGGAAGCCATCCGACGCGTAGATTCGGGTCATGTCGCGTGGGCTCATAGCGCTGTCGGCAGCAGGCCTTTTGCTCCTGGGAGGGATCATTGGGTATTCCTTAGGAGGCGAAGCGCTTGCCGCGCCAGAACCAACGCAAACCAACACACAGGTCTCAGCCAAGACCTCGACCGCAATTCCCACCGCAACGCCTATTAATACGCTTGCCCCCACTCAGACTGTTACACAGACGCACACCGCTACGGCTACTGTTACCGACACTCCGACTTCGCAATACACGCCTTCGATCACTCCGACGCCTTCGCTTACGCCAACCCCAAGCCCGGTTCCCACCTTCGCGCCAATCGCTGCGAAGGTACTGGTCCAGGCGAATTGTCGCTACGGACCCGGCGCTGCCTACTTGTACGAATGGGGACTGTTCCCGGACGTCCGGGTCGATATCGTGGGCCGCAACGATATAGGTACATGGGCGTATGTAGAGCCGTGGACCTACTTTGATCGATGCTGGGTCAAGTCCGATATTCTTGAGATTCGGGGAGATCTTAGAGACGCTCCGCCGTACTACTCACGGCTACCGTTCGGGGAGCTCTACAATCCGCCAACGAATGTCCGTGCAAGTCGCAATGGGGATGACGTAATAATCGCATGGGATCCGGTCTGGATGACCACGGACGACGATCGAGGCTATCTGATAGAGACCTGGCTATGTCGGGACGGGCAGTTGATATTCACACCGCTTCGTACGAGGCAATATCAGGAAACCACCATCACCGTTCAGGATGAGGCCGGCTGCCAGCTGCCCTCCGGGGGACGAGTGTACACGGCTGAAAAACACGGCTACACTCAATGGATTCTCATCGTCTGGCCTGCGCACGATTCAACGCCCACCCCATAGTTCGTTACAATCCAGGGTGATCCGCGCTCGAGAGCGAATAAAGACATGTCGAAGTCCACATCATGAGATTCGATCACGCTATCATCGCAGTACTTGACCTTGATGTTGCCACAGCCGATTTTAAGCAGCTTGGTTTCACGACTGTTTATGGCGGCGAGCACGGCGGAGGCCTTACACACAACACTCTCATTACCTTTGCCGACGGCACCTACCTAGAGGTGATGGCCCCCACCAGGCCTGAGCTCCTTTCTAACCCACCCGAGCCGGGCCCGGGAAACTACCTGTTCCTTTTCGAAGGCGGTGAGGGTTATGCCGGATTCGCACTTCATACGGATGAATTGGATGCAGTTGTGAATCGAGTGAGGGAGAGTGGAATCGAGATTGCGGATCCCGGCTCGGGAGGCCGAGTGAGAACGGATGGGGTGGAATTGGCATGGCGAAGTGCGTTTCCGCTAGGCTCTTATTCTCCGTTCTTTATGACCGACGACAATCCACGGGAGCTGCGAGTGCGAACCGATCCCGATCTCATTTCCCATCCCAATGGGGCATTGGGCATCAGGCGCGTTTTGAGCGTTGTGTCAGACCTGGATGCGGGCGTCAAGAGGTACGCGGCAATGTTGGGAGAATCTCCCACTCAGGGTCCGGTGATCGAGGGGGCGGAGACGGCCACTTTCAAAATCGGGACCTTCGAAGCCGTTATCGCCACACCCACACCTGCCGCGGGCCGGCTGTTCGATCATTTTGAGGATCGGGGGGAGGGCCTGCATGAAATTGAGATCGAGACCGACCATAGTGTAGGCGAAGGATCGATATTGGCACATGGCGCACCGATCAAGCTTGTAAGCAGGTAGATCTCAGCGAAGCACAAATTGCCTTGGGGAGATGAGAAGATGAAATCGTGGCTGGCATATGGCCTGATCGCAATTCTTGGAGTTGGATTGGCGTTGTTCGCCGGAATGGCGGTTATCGA
>Ga0255054_10000041_pt1 | contig 55709 bp, 42 predicted proteins | sample JV7_2_23_MG_FD_188634 | JGI IMG/M metagenome (GOLD analysis project Ga0255054, IMG submission 188634) | Seawater microbial communities from Jervis Inlet, British Columbia, Canada - JV7_2_23 | ecosystem: Environmental > Aquatic > Marine > Inlet | place: Canada: British Columbia | collected... | reverse complement strand
GTTGAGCCCGATCGCGAGCGGCACGAGGCCGAGGATCGTCGTGACCGCGGTGAGCATCACCGGCCGGAAACGAGTCTTGCCGCCCTGCACGATGGCCTCGCGCCGGGTCAGCTTGTCCCGTTCGCGTAGGATGTCGATGTAATCGATCAGCACGATCGCGTTGTTCACGACGACACCCGCGAGGCTGATCACGCCCACCCCCGTCATGATGATGCCGAACGGCATGCGGAACACCATCAGTCCGATAAGTACGCCGATCGTGGACAGCAAGACGGACGTCAGGATGATGAACGGCTTGGTGATCGAGTCGAACTGGGATACCAGTATGAACCCGATCAGGAACAGTGCCATGAGGAACGCGCCGGTCAGAAACGCCTCGGATTCCTGCTGCTCCTGCTGCTGACCGGCGTAGTTCAGCCGATAGCCGGTGGGCAGACGCGCTTCGAAACCGGCGAGCTCCGCCTGAATCTCGCCCAGCACGGCATTGGCGTTGTACCCCGCGCGCACGTCGGACGAGATCGTGACCATACGGTCCAGGTCCTTCCGGTTCACGTCGCCGTAGCCCTTGTCCACCTTCCAGCTGGCGACTGACGAAATCGGAATCTGATCCCCCTCGCTGTTGATCGTAAGATCGCCGAGCGAGCTGAGGTCTTCGCGGTACTCCTTGGCGAGCCGTACAGTGATGTCGTACTCATCCTTCCCGTCGCGGTACTTCGAGGCCTCGGTCCCGTTGATCGCGTTGCGGACCGTCCAGCCGATGTCCTGCGTCGTGAGCCCGTAGAGCGCGGCCTTTTCACGGTCCACTTCTATCACCAACTCGGGACGTCCTTCAGCCATGTCGCTCTCGAGTCCGTCCAGCTTGGCGAAGAGGGGTGAGTTCTCGAGAATCGAGACCACCTCGTCCCCCAGCCGCTTCAAGGCCCGCGGGTCGTCACCCCTGATCTCGATGGCGACGGGCAGCCCGGTTGGCGGTCCCATCTCGGGCTCCTCCAGGGCGATGTTCGCCCCGGCCAGGTTCCTGCCGGCGGTCTCCCTGATCCGATCCTCTAGTGCGAACACGTCTCCCTGGCGGTCTTCGTAGTCCACGAAGTTGACTGCCACGGTGGCCAAGTGCGTCCCCTGCCCGCCGCCCTCGAACCCACCGCTGACCTTGGAGCCCACGGTGGAGACAACCGACTCGATGTCCTCCTGACCCTCGACACCGGAGATCTGCTGCTCGATCTGCCTGACTATCCGATCCGTCTCCTCCACCCTGGTCCCCAGCGGTGCCTCCACCTGGATGTAGACGGTGGTCGGCGGGATGTCCTCTGGGAAGAACTCCATGCCCGCATTGAGGAACCCGAACACGATGACCACGAGCACCAGTGAGCCGGCCGCGCTCCAGATCATGCGCCACCGGTGGTCGAGGGCCCAGCGCAGCACCTTCTCGTAGTTCTCGACGGTCCGCGGCACCCCCTTTGTCATCAGCCAGTGCCCGGCGGGGTGTCCGATGTAGTGGTGGAACGCGTAGGCGCCGACGCCGGTGATGAGAAGAAGCACCGAGGTGAGCGGGTTCACGATCAGCAGCACAACCCCCAACAGCACTGCGGCTCCAATGAGTATCTTGCGCAGGCCGGGCGTCATGCCGACCGGTGCGTCCTCGGTGTCCAGCATGCGCGCCGCGAGCGTCGGGAGGATGACGAGCGCGACGAACAGCGAGGAGCTGAGCGTGATGATCAGCGTGAGCGGCAGGTACTTCATGAACTCGCCGGTGATGCCAGGCCAGAACGTCATCGGGAAGAACGCGGCGAGCGTGGTCGCAGTGGACGCGATGATCGGAACGGCCACCTCGGCCGTCGCGTACTTCGCCGCCCTCACCCGGTCGAACCGGCGCTCCCGGAAGCGGTAGATGTTCTCGATCACCACGATGGCATTGTCCACCAGCATTCCCAGCGCCAGGATCAGGCTGAACAACACCACCATGTTCATCGAGAAGCCGACCAGGCTGATAATGCTGAACGACAGCAGCATCGAGAGCGGAATCGCCAATCCCACGAACGGAGCCGTCCGCACACCTAGCACGAAGATCAGCACCGCCATCACCAAGAGCAGCCCCGAGATGATGTTGTTCTCGAGACTGCTCACCATGCCGGCGATGTCCTCCGAGACGTCCGAGGTGATCTTGACGATCGTGCCCGGGGGAAAGTCGGCTTCCATGTCCGCGATCACCACGAGCACGGCATCGGCCGTCTCGATGATGTTGTCGCCCGCGCGCTTGATGATGGCGAGCGAGATCACCGGATTGCCGTCCAGCCGTGCCAGGCTCTCGCGCTCCTTGAAGCCAAAGTCCACCGTGGCGACGTCGCGTATATAGATCGGCCGGCCGCTGCGCGTCTCCACCACGATGTCCGCGAGAGGTGCGGTCTCCTCGAACTCTCCGGGCACCCTCACGAGAAACTTCACGCCGCCCACATCGATGGAGCCACCCGGGATAGTCACGTTCTCGAACCGGACCGCGTCGATCACGTCGTCGAAGGCGACTCCGTAGAACTTGAGCCTGGCGAGATCCACGTCGACCTGGACCTCCCGCTCCAGCCCGCCGGTGAGCCGCGCTTCCAGGACGCTGGGGATCTGCTCCAGTCTGTCCTGCAGGTCCTCGGCTACCTCGCGCAGCCGCACGAGGCTGTAGTCGCCCGCTATGTTGACCTGCATGATCGGGAAGTCGGAGAAATTAATCTCGACGATCTCCGGCTCCTCGGCGGCGGGCGGCAGCTCGGGCTTGGCGATGTCCACCTTCTCCCGCACGCGCTGCAGCGCCTCGTTCATGTCCATCCCGGCGTCGAACTCGATGCTGATCATCGAGTAGCTCTCCGCCGACACAGACGTGATGGCCTTGATGTCGCCGATCGTGTTGAGCTCGTCCTCCAGCGGTTGCGTTATGAGCGTCTCGATGTCCCCGGGTGCCACGCCGGGGTAAACCGTGTTAACCAGGATGAAGGGGACGACGATCTCCGGAGCCATCTCCTTGGGAACCCGGTCATACGACATCAGGCCCATGAGGATGAGGATGACCGTCATCACCATGACGCTGGTGGGGTGGTCGATGGCAAAGGAGGCGAGGCGGAATTCCTTGTACTTCCGCTTGTGCCTCGAGTCACCCGACTCCGCGGACAGGTGAGCGCCGCTCAGGCGGCTCGGGTCCGTCGCGGAGATCTTGCGGCGCGCACCGCTGTCCCCGGATCCCGGGATCTTGGAGTCTCCCGTGTCGCCGCTGCGCTTGGTCATTGATCTCCTCCGGTGCTGGCGACGATGTTGACGAAGCTCCCATTGTCAACCAACCGCTCGCCCACCGTGATCAGCCTGTCTCCGATCTCGAGCCCGGATTCGATCACCGTGCGGTTGCCGAAGGACGGACCGAGAACCACCGGACGCGCCTCCGCCACCAGGTTGCCGTTTCGGGTGGCGGCCACATACACCTGGTACCCGTCCTCGGTGCGCAGCACGACCTGCTGCGGCACGACGATCACATCCTGCAAACGCTCACGAGCCACCTGGACATTGGCGACCATCATCGGCTTGATCGCCCTGCCAGGATTCGCGAGCACGATCTCGATTGGGAACGTGCGGTTCCTCGGATCGACGCTGGTGCCCACGAACTGGATCGTCCCGGAGAACTCCTGCCCCGCGAGCGGATCGAGCGTCACACGCGCACTGTCGCCCGGCTGGACGAACAGGGCGAAGCGCTCGGGCACACCACCGGTGATCTTCACCTGGTCCACCGAGATCACGCGCGCCACGGGAGTGCCGGGGGCCACCATCTCGCCCACCTCGATGAACTTCTCGTCGAAAATACCCGTGACCGGCGCCTTGACCTCCGTTCGTGCAAGTCTGGCCTGGTACGTCTCCACCCGGGCGGCCGCCGCGGCGGCCGTCGATCGCGCCTGGAGGAAGGCTATCTCGCTGCCGATCTGCTCATCTTCCCACAGTCTCCGCTGTCGCTCGAACTGCTCCTGCGCCACGTCGGAGAGAGCCTCTGCCTCGGCGACCTGGGTGCGGAGCACAGTGTCGTCGATCTTGGCGAGCACCTGGCCGCGCCGTACCCTCGCACCCTTCTCGGCGCTGAAGCGCAAGATGGAACCCGTCTCCTCGGCGGAGATCGTGACGTCGTACATCGCCTCGACCTCTCCCGTGATGCGGATGTAGTCCACGAAGCTGGACACGCCGATAGGCGTGACCTCGACGTTGACGACGCGCGCTCCCGTCGTGTCCCTGGCCCCAGGCTGCTCGGCCTGTGCCTCTCCACCGTCCGAGCCACTGCAGGCGGTTAGACCCGCGGTCAAACCCGCGAGCACTACCAGCACCGCACCCCGCCTCGACTGAATCGACATCCTCATGGTCTCCATTAGTTGTCGCTCGCCGGAAGAACTTCATCGGCCTCCGGGACGGTCCCCAGCGCGAAGTCGAGCAGCGCCCTGGCGCTGAGATAGTCGAACACCGCCTGCGCGTACGCGAACTGGGACTGCCGCAGCGCCTCCTCGGCGTCGGTCACCTGCAGTTGCGACCCGATGCCCTCGCTGTATTCCAAAGTCGCGATCTCGTATCCTCGCTCCGCCGACCGAACGGCCAGGCTCTGACCGGCGGCCCGCTGGCGCGCCTCGGACACGACGGCAGCCAGGTTGCGGATCTGGGTTATCGCCTCCTGCTCGGCGCGCTCGAGCCGTGTCACGCTCTGCCGCACCAGTGCCTCGGCCTCGTGGACCCGAGCGAACCGACTGCCGCCCTGGAATATCGGAAATTCCAACCGGAGGCCAGCCGCAGCCGCGTTGGTCCGCGATTCGCCGCCGGTGCCGAAGAACTTCACCGGGTCGTTCTGCTGCGCCATGATGTCGAACGTCCCGAAGAACGAGAGCTTGGGGTAGAACTCGGACTTCTCGCCCGATACCCGTGCTTCGTCGAGGCTGATCGACGACCGCAGCTGCCGCAGGTCGGTGCGCCGCGACATGCCGACCCGGACGAGCTCATCCTCGTCCTGGATGTCCTCTTCCGGCGGACCGGCGAGCCTAAGGATCTCCGCGTTCGCAAAGTCGTTGGCGGCCTGATCGTCCAGGTCGATGTCGTTGAGGTCGCCCTCGATCTCGATCCGGAGGTCGGGATCGAGCCCCATCTCGACCAGAAGGGCACGCTTGCCGAAGTCCACCTGGTTCCGGGCGCGCTGCAGGTTGGCCGAGACGTTCTCGAACTGGACCTCCTGCCGCAGCACGTCGTAGCTGCTCACGAGGCCCGCTCGATTGCGCGCCCGCGTCTCTTCGAGCTGCGCCGTCACGCGGACCAGGCTCTCCTCGACCAGCCTGAGCTGTTGCACGGCGAGGAGCGCGTCGAAGTAGGCCTGACGCACCGCCGACACCACTTGCTGGGCCGTTCCGCGCAGCTCCTCCTCCTTGAGCTCGCGAAACTTGTTGGCGGCGCCCACTCCCACGACGATACCGTACTCGAACAGCGGCTGCTCAACCGAGAACCCGGCCAGCCAGACGTTGTCGGAGCCCACCTCGATCGGGCGGGTCCCGCCCGGCGGGTCTCCGAAGAACTCCGACGGCAGGAACATCTTCTGCTTGATCACGGAGCGGGAAAACGTCGCCGAAGCAAAGATGTCGGGGAACGCAGTCCCCCAGGCTGCCTTCACCTGCATGTTCGCGGCCTGGAGCCCGTACTCCGCGTCAGCCAGCAACCGGTTGTACGCCAGTCCCAAGTGGATCGCCCGCTGCAGCGAGTAGGTCTCAACCTCTCGCCCTTGCTGGGCCCCAGCGGCCCCAGCGAGCGCCGTACCCGCGATCGCGGCGATCAGCGCTCCCCTGAGCATCACCCTCAGCTTCGTCACCTCAATCACCTCCCGACTTCACGGCGTCTTTCACATCGCGTGCCACCTCGGCCGGCCCCACGACGCCGTTCCGCACCAGCGGACCGAACGCCTGAAACAGGTCGAGGGGAGTGCGTGCGACTGGGTCCTTCCCGAACTCCGGACAGTGGTCGATGCGGCAGGCCATGCTGATCGTGAGCAGTCCGTGGGTGAGGCTCCACAGGAACATCACCATGAGATCGGGATCCACGGTCCGCATCGTGCCGGCTTCCATCGCGTCGACGACGGCCTGACGCAGCAACCCGTACCCGCCGCCCTCGGGCAGATCGTCCAGGGAATGCGGATCGGGATGCTCCAGGCTGAACAGCACCCGGAAGTAGGCGTGGTTCTCGAGCGCGAACCGCAGGTAGCCCTCGCCCACGGCGCGCACGCGCTCGACCGACCCCTTGGGGTACGCCCGCTGCGCCTCCTCCAGGTACTCGCCGAAGCGCTGGAAGCCGCCTTCGACTACCCGCCGCACCAGCTCGTCCTTGTTCTCGAAGTAATGGTAGATCGCGGTTGCGGAGACCCCAACGCGCTGCGCCAGCGTGCGCATCGAGAGTCCCTGGAGGCCCTTCTCGGCCAGGAGGTCCCTGGTAGCCCCGAGGATCGCCTCCTCGCTGGCACCGGATCCGCGACCATTGGGCACCTTGACCATGTTCCCCCTCTGAAGCAGTCCCGCTTCCCCCGAAATGCCGAAACAGCGCATTTATTGGGGGTTAACACCGTTAGGTTAACGGTGTTAAGTGTACCTGCAGGACCCTACGGGGTCAACGGGTGGGGAGTTTCGGGGGGCGGGGAGGCGGCTGGCCGAGCCGCGGCGAGAGGGCGGCTGGGCCCTACTGCCACCTGAACACTTTGAGCGCCACCACGAAGCACAGCGCCCCCCAAGCCACCAGCAGAGCGACGGGCCCGGCCGTTGCGGCGAGCGCCACTCCATCGAGCTGCACCGCGCGCAGGGCATCGTTCAAGGCAGTGAGCGGCAGCAGCTTGATGACGGGCTGCATCGCTTCCGGGAACTGCGAGTACGCGAAGAAGACGCCTGAGAAGATCCACATCGGGACCATCACGAAGTTCATCAGCCCCGACACGCCCTCGATCGATCTGGCGCGGCTGGCCACCAACAGACCCAGGCCGGAGAACGTCATGGCGCCGATCACCACGATGGCCGCGATGGCCAGGATCGACCCCCTGATCGGCACGTCGAACATGAAGCGGCCGAAGAGCAGCACCGCGCCCACCTCGAACCCCAGGAAGATCAGGCGCGACAGCATGAACGAGAGCATGAACTCGCTCTTGCGCATCGGCGAGGCGAGGAGGCGCTTGAGCAGCTTGTCGTTGCGCGCCTTCACTATGCCGAACCCGATGCCCCACATCCCGGTGCCCATGATGTTGAGGCCGATCAGCCCCGGAATGAGGAAGTCGATGTAGCGCGCTCCGGGCTCGGTCACGCGCACGTCGCGGATCACCGCCACGTCGCGGCGCCCGGCCGACTCCTGGACTGCGTTCACCACCACCAGACGCGCGATGTCGCTCTCGACGCGCGTCGTGTCGTAGCGCAGCACGAGCGGATCTCCCGCACCGACCACGAGCGTCACTCTCCCGGTGCGCAGCCTGTTGTGCGCCTCCGCGCTGTCGACGATGGCGGCCTCGATCCTGTCGTTCGCATCGAGCGACTGCGCGAGAGCTTCCGCGCCGGGCCCGGCCTCGACCGCCACCCGCACGACCTCGGGCCCGCGCCCCTTGAACGCGATTCCGAGCGCCAACGCCAGGAGGATGGGAAACGCGAACACCCAGAAGAGCGCCTCGGGCTCACGCGTGAACTCGCGCAGCCGCCACAGCGTGAGCTGGATCAGGGCACTGGTTTCGGGCTTACGCATCGCGCATGTGCCGCCCGGTCAGGTTGAGGAACACGTCCTCCAGACTGGCGTGATGCGTCGTGAGCTCGCTCAGCGATGCGCCGCGCTCCGTCAGCAACCGCATCAGCGCCGGGATCGCCTGGTGTACTCGGCTAACCGTCAAATGCGTCGTGCCGTTGTCCCGCGCCACGTGCTCGACGCCCGGGAGCGCGGCCAGCACATCGTCAGGCGGCGCCTCGCCCTGCTCCAGGGCGAAGTCGACCACATGCTCGGCTCCCAGTGACGCGATCAATTCGCGCGGCGACCCGAGCGCTATGATCTCGCCATGGTCGACGACCGCGACCCGGTCGCATAGGCGCTCCGCCTCCTCCATGTAGTGCGTGGTCAGCAGCACTGTACCGCCACGCCGGCGGAACTCCTCGACGACGCCCCACAGCTGCCGCCGCGACTGTGGGTCCAGTCCCGTCGTCGGCTCGTCCAGAAACAGCAGATCCGGATTGCACACGAGCGCGCACGCAACGGCCAGGCGCTGCCGCTGTCCGCCGGAGAGCTTGCCCACCCATGCCGTACGCTTCTCCTCGAGCGCGACCAGAGCCAGTACCTCGTCCACGCTCCGACCGCGCCGGTAAAAGCTCCGGAACAGGCGCACCGCCTCTTCCACCTTGAGCTTCTCGGGCAGCTTGGTCTCCTGAAGCTGAGTACCCATGCGCTGACGCAGCTCACCTTCGTGGCGATCCCAGGTCAGCCCCAGCACCTCCACCTCGCCTCCGTCCGGTTGTCTCAGACCCTGGAGGATTTCGATGGTGGTGGTCTTGCCGGCGCCATTGGGACCGAGCATGCCGAAGCACTCACCCCGGCGTACATCCAGGTCGATGCCGGCCACGGCGGTAACGTCTCCGTAGCGCTTCACTAGTCCGCGGCACTTGATGGCAGCTTCGGGCATAGCGGGCAATCAACCGGAAGCCCTTGGAAGAAGCAACCGGGGATGCCCTGGCGGGCGCGACTCACGTGCGCGAGCTTGGGGACCATGTTGGCAGCGCTTTCGCTCGTCGCGATCGCCGCTACGTGGGTGCTGTTGATTCTGCAGGTGGATCCAGTGCCGACGTGGTTCTACGTGTTCGCGTGGTACCCCACGCTCGTCGTGCTCGACCAGGCGGCAAGCAGAATGTGGCGCAGGCCCCCAGTGCTAAGTTCCCGCAGCGCCCTTTCGCTCTTCGCCTGGTCCCCCGTCATCTGGCTCCTGTTCGAGGCCGCGAACTTCCGGCTGCGCAACTGGTATTACGTCTTCCTGCCGGACGCGGCGCCGGAGCGCTGGATCGGGATCCTGCTCTCGTTCGCGACGGTGCTGCCTGCGCTCGTGCTCGCCACGCGACTGCTCGAGGCGGTGGGCGTCGGCCGCGAGTGGCGCTCGCGCCAGCTGCGCATCAAACCGTGGCACCTCGCGGCAGCTCAAGGGGTGGGGATCGTCATGGCCCTGCTCGCCCTGATCCAACCAACCGTGTTTTTCCCGCTCGTCTGGGGCGCCGCGTGGTTGATCTTCGACCCGTTCGTGTATCGGAGAAATAGGGAGTGGTCGCTACTGCACGACATCGAGCGGGGGGAGTGGGGCCGCATCGGACGCATCATGCTGGGAGGGCTCTTCATCGGTTTCCTCTGGGAGTTCTTCAACTTCTGGGCGCGCGGCAGATGGATCTATTCGGTGCCGTGGCTCGAGCATACGAAGTTCTTCGAGATGCCGCCGATAGGATTCGTTGGCTTCCCGCTCTTCGCCCTCGAGGCCTGGGCGCTCTATCACGCGCTCTGCTCCTTGCGCGTCGCTCTTCCCCCGGGGGGTGAGACGCGTCTCCCATACGCTCGCGTCGTGTCCGCCGCCGTGGCCGCCATCCTCTTCACAGCGCTCGTTCTGGGGGGGATGGAACGCTGGACGATCAGCTCTACCGCGCCGCGCATGGCCGAGGTGCCCGGACTCACACCCGACGAAGTCGTGCGACTCGAGGAGGCGGGGTTGGGGTCGCCGTTTCGTGTCGCACGAAGAACACCCGCCGTCGTGGCAGAGCGAGCGGGAATCCGGCCCGCGGACGCAAACCGCGTCATGGAGAGCGTGCGGCTCGTTACGCTGCGCGGAATAGGAACCGAACATGCGCGCTCGCTGCACGCCGTCGGCACGGTCACCGTTTGTGGACTGGCACGCCGTTCGCCGGTCCCCTTGTGGCAGGCCGTGCACGAGGCCCGGGCCGACGGCGCCGCACACCTGCGGGAGTCGCTCGGCGACTTTCTCCCACCCTCGGGCCGCCCGACCCAGGCCGAGGTACGCGTGTGGGTCGGCGCCGCCCGCCGAGCGTGCTCGCTGCGCTTCCTCGTCACGCACAGCGAGTAGTTACCTTTCCCCCCATGATTTCCGCAGCTCTCAAGATCATCGCCGTCCTGGTCGTGCTGTTTGCGCTGGCCGTGTTCCTGGCCTGGCGCTTCCAGCAGCGAGTGGCCTTCCCGGCCCCGCGCGGGGCCCTGCCGGCACCCCCGGCAGTCGGCATCCCCGACGGTGAGCTGGTCGAGGTGACGACACAGGACGGCGTGACGCTGCGTGGCTGGTACCTGCCGCCGAACCCACCGCCCGTGGAGGGGCAGGCGCCCGGACTACTCTGGTTCTACGGCAACATGGAGACGATCGGCGGCATTGCACCGGTGCTGCGCGAGTTTCGCCCGCCCGGAGTCGGGATGCTCGTGCTCGACTACCGAGGGTACGGGCAAAGCGGCGGCAAGCCCACCGAAAGGGGCGTGTATCGCGACGCCGATGCCGCATGGGAGTACATCGCATCCCGCTCCGAGATCGACAGCGCACGCGTCGCCGTATACGGACGCTCGATCGGGAGTGCGGTGGCGCTCTACCTGGCGACGGAGCACCCCGTGAGTGCCGTCGTGCTGGAATCGCCGTTCACCAGCGGGCGGGACATGGCCGAAGAGCACTACGCGCCGGTGCCGAGCGTGCTGGTCGATCTCGAGCTCGACAACGTGAGCAGGGCGCGCGAGCTCACGGTCCCGCTGCTCGTGTTCCACGGCAGCGACGACTGGATTGCGCCGCTCCCCATGGGCCGCGCCGTGGCAGAGGCTGGCCGCGCCGAGGAGTTCGTCGTGATCGAGGGCGCGGGACATAACGACACGTACCTGGAGGGCGGCGAGGAGTACCGCCGCCGCATGCACGAGTTCCTCCGGGAGCACCTCTTCTAGCATGGCTGCACCGCGGCAATCCCCTTCAGGGAGCGAACCGGACTTCTCGCCCGACGAGTTCGCACGCACCATCGAACGTGTGAGCCGCATGGCGGTGGACTACCTGCGTGACCTGCCGCAGCGCCCCGCATTCCGCAGACCGCCCGATGACTTGACGGACAGGCTCTGCAACGCGCCGCTGCCGGTAGAGGGGGAATCGGCGGACCGCATCCTGGCCGACATCGGCGCCGACATCATCCCGTACTCTCTCGGGATCGGCCACCCGCGCTGGTGGGGCTTCGTGCGTGGCTCCGCCAGCCCAATGGGCATCGCCGCGGACCTGCTGGCCACTACCATGAACAGCAACTGTGCGGGGAGCGCGCAGGTCGCTACCCACCTCGAGCTCACCGTGCTTCGCTGGCTGGCGGAACTCGTGGGCTACACACCGCAGGCGGGCGGACTGCTGATGAGCGGCGGCTCCGCGGCGAACTTCGTGGCCCTCTCCGCCATGCGAGAACGTCAACTGCCGGGAAGCCGCGCAGAGGGCATGCAGGGACGCGGGGACAGGCCGCTGGTCTACGCCTCCGGTGAGGTGCACTCCTGTATCACGCGAGCGGTGGAGTTCCTCGGGCTTGGCACGAACGCGCTTCGCTGGGTGCCCGTCGACGGCGAGCGACGGATGGACGTCGGCGCACTGGAGCAGATGATCTCCGACGACCGGCGAGCCGGAGCAACACCGGTCTGCATAGTTGCGACCGCCGGCACGGTGAACACCGGCGCCGTGGACCCGTTGGCGGAGATCGGCGAGGTGGCCCGGAGGGAGGGTCTGTGGTTCCACGTCGACGGCGCCTATGGCGCCGTGGGTGCGGCTCTGCCCGAGCTGGCCGACCGATATAGCGGGCTAGCCGAGGCAGACAGCCTGGTCGTGGATCCGCACAAGTGGCTGTACGTGCCGTACGAGGCGGGCGCCGTGCTCGTGCGTGACCCAAGTGACCTCCACGCAGCCTTCGCGACTCGCGCCGAGTACCTGGAGGTCGGGGACGAAGACTACTTCAACGGTCCGGTGTGGTTCCACGAGCGCGGTCCGCAGCTCTCGCGTGGATTCCGCGCTCTCAAGGTGTGGGCCGTGATGCGGCACATCGGTTTGGAGAGCTACCGCGAGTTGTGGCGCCGCGACCTGGCGACCGCCGGCGAGCTGCGCCGACTGGCCGGGAGCCACGACCGGATCGAGCTCTTTCCCTCCACAGACCTCAGCGTGAGCTGCTTCCGTTACGTACCGCGGCATAGCGACGCGTCGGAGTTCAACCGGCGGCTGCTCGACCGGGTGCATCGCGACGGGCGTCTGTTCGTCTCGGGAACCACACTGGACGACGAATTCTTCCTGCGCGCGTGCATCATCAACTTCCGCAGCACGCCGGATGACGCGCGTGTGGCGATCGACACAGTCGTTGAGCTCGGCGAGGCGATGGAAGGGGAAGCGTAAGCTTTCCCTTTCCCTCTTCCGCCTTCCCTCCCACACGGCATAGTTTCACTCCTGACATTCCAATCCGACATGAGGCCCCCATGAAGCGCTTGCTGTTGGCCCTACTCTCCCTCGCCATCGCGCCGGCACTCGCAGCCCAGGAGCCGGCCGACCTGATCGTCACCAACGCCCGCATCTACACGGTGGACGACAACAGGCCGATCGCAGCAGCCATGGCGATTCGCGACGGCCGCGTGATCTTCGTCGGCAGCGCACGTGGCGCCGAGGTCTTCGCAGGATCGCGCACCGAGAGGCTCGACCTCGACGGAAAGACCGTCATTCCGGGAATGGTGGACGCGCACGCCCACCTGCTCGGCCTCGGCACCGCGCTGCGCATTGTCGACCTCGTGGGCACCCGCTCGTACGAGGAGGTGATCGAGCGTGTCGTCGAGCGAGCCCGGACCGTGCCGGAGGGCGAGTGGGTTCGCGGCCGCGGGTGGGACCAGAACGACTGGGCGGTGACGCAGTTCCCGACGCACGGGGCACTGTCTCTCGCCGTGCCGGACCATCCGGTGTACATCACCCGGGTGGACGGGCACGCTGCCGTCGTGAACGCCCGGGCGCTCGAGCTGGCCGGCGTGACGGCGGCGACACCCGACCCCGACGGCGGACGGTTCATCCGTGACGACCAGGGCAACCCCACCGGCGTGCTGATCGACCGGGCCCAGCGGGTGGTGGGGCGTGTCATCGCGCCGATGTCGGAACGCGAACGCCGCGAAGCAGTCCTCACGGCGATCGCCGAAGCGAACAAGTGGGGACTCACCGGCATGCACGACGCCGGCGTGAGCGACACAACCATCGCGGTGTATGAGGATCTCGCGCGCGAGGGCCGTTACAACCTGCGCAACTACGTGATGATCGCCGCCGCGGACAGCGCGCTCGACGACTTCCTGGATCGCTTCTTCGACCGCGGCCCCCAGGAAGGCCTGCACCACGGGAGGCTCTGGATCCGCGCAATCAAGCTGGTGGCCGACGGCGCCTTGGGAAGTCGGGGCGCCGCGCTGCTGGAGCCGTACTCGGATGAGCCCGGCAACACCGGCCTCGTGATCACTGGACGGGACCGCGTGCAGGAGATCGCGGAGCGCGCCCTGCGCCACGGGTTCCAGGTGAACGTGCACGCGATAGGCGACGGGGCGAACCGCATGGTGTTGGACGGGTTCCAAGCCGCCCTCGAGGAGGTGCCGACCGCGGACCACCGGTTCCGCATCGAACACGCGCAGATCATCCACTTCCAGGACATCCCCCGATTCGCGGAACTGGACGTGATCCCGTCAATGCAGGGAAGCCACCAGACGAGCGACATGTACTGGGCGATAGACCGCCTGGGGTGGACCCGCGTGCAAGGCGCCTATGCCTGGCGGACTCTGTTGAACAGTGGAGTCGTGATCCCCAACGGTTCGGACGCCCCGGTGGAGGCGGTGAACCCGCTCATCTCCTTCAAGGCATTCATCACGAGGCAGGACGCCGACGGCTGGCCGGCGGGCGGCTGGTTCCCCAACCAGCGCACCACGCGGGAAGAGGCGCTCAAGAGCATGACGCTGTGGCCCGCGTACGGGGCGTTCATGGAGGACGTCTCGGGCTCACTCTCGCCCGGCAAGTACGCCGACTTCGTGGTGCTGGATCAGGACATCATGGCGATCGCGCCGGAGCGGATTCTCGACACGCGAGTGCTGCTCACGGTGTTGGGCGGAAAGGTCGTGTACCGGAAGTAGAGCGGGACGTCGTAGGAAGAATTGACCGGCCGAGCCGCACAACTGCCTTGGGCGCAGGTGGAACCCGGCAGAGCGAGCGTTACGCGGCCTCCGGGATAGGCGCCTGGGGCCGCACCTGGAACGCCAGCAGAGTGACCAACGCTACGACCCCGCCCGCGATGTAGAACGGCACGCTCGTCCCCAGCCCCTGGAACGCCGCCGTGGCCCAGATGGGGGCAATCACACGGGCCACCCCACCGAACGCCTGTTGCACGCCAAGTGTCTGGCCCAGTTGGTGGCGCGGCACGCGATGTGTGATCAGGGCGGAAGTGGCCGGGAACAGGCACGCGGTCCCGATCGGGATCACTCCGAGCGCCAGCCCCAGCGTCAAGACCGAGTTGGGCAGCGGGATGATGACGAGGCCGAGCGCGAGGAGCGCGGCGCCGACCCGCATCAGCTTCACTTCACCGAGCCAGTCCACGAGCTTGCCCAGCATCACCGCGCGCATCAGCACGCCGATCCCACCTATGTAGACGAAGAAAATGAAGATGCTCTCCTCCGTGATCCCGAAGTCGATCGCCAGGTAGAGCGCCAGCACGGCCGCCATCGACATGAACCCCAGCATGCCCGCCGCGTAGATCCAGATGAGTTGCGGTACCACGTCGCCCGGGCAGCGCAGCACGTCGAGCACCATGGAACGGATCGAGCGCTGCTTCGGAGCGTCCGTACCGGCAGCATCCTCGCGCTTTCGGTCGGTGTACGACTCGGGCAACATGCGCCACGCGAACACGATGTTCACGAGGCAGAGCCCAGCGGCCACGAGTCCCGGCGCGGCGGGACCGAGACCGAACGCGAGCGATCCGATGGCGGGACCGATCATCACGCCTGCGCCCGTCGCAGCCGACAGCCACCCCAACGCCTTGGCCCGGTCCTTGGGCTCGGTCACGTCGGCAACGTAGGCCTGAAGCACTCCCGTGGTGCCGCCCCCGAGCCCCTGGATGGCCCGCGAGAGGAACAGCATCCAGATCTGCACGGCGAAGCCGAACACAACGAACGCGATGGCAGAGGTTCCGAGTCCCACGATGATGGCCCCGCGCCGCCCCATGCGGTCCGACAACCGTCCCCACAGCGGCGCCGACGCGAGCTGAGTAACCGAAAAGCTCGCGATCATCCACCCGATCATCCACTCCTGCGTGTCGAGCCGCAGCGCGTAGTACGGCAGCAGCGGGAAGATCATGGCGAACCCGAGCATGTCCACGAACGCCGTGGCCATGAGCACCGACAGCCGTCTCATCGCCGCGTCCCCACCAGCATTGCGCCGGCCGAGATCAGCATCAGCACCACACCGTAGGCCGCCGCCGTACCGATGTCGAAGGCGCGCAGCGATGACAGGATCTCGATCGAGATCGGGCGGGTCTCGAACGTGTACAGCACGATCGACGTCACGAAGTCACCCAGAGCCGTCGCGAAGGCGAGCGCCCCGCCGGCAAGGATGGCGGGCTTGAGGAGCGGCACCGTGACCGCGCGCAGCGTGCGCCACCTTCCGGCGCCGAGCGAAGCAGCTGCCTCATCGAGCGACGGGTCCAGCTGGCGAAAGCCGGCGAGTATCGATCCTGCCGCGATCGGGATGTTACGCACGAGGTAGGCGAGCGGCAGGATCACGACCGTCCCGACCAGCACCCAGCGGGCGACCCAGGGCGCCCGCATGGAGAACGCAGTCGCCAGCGCGATCGCCAGCACCGTGCCCGGGATGGCCCACGGGGCCGACACCAGCGTCTCGATCAGGCCGCGTAGAGTGGCACGCCGCTGCACCACGAGCCGCCCTGCCCACAGCGCAATGGCGATCGCTCCCACGGTCGCAACGGTCGCCATCCAGAGCGAGTTGACGAGCGGGCGCAGCCGCTCCGGCTCGGACAGGAGCGTGCCGTAGTTGGCCAACGTGTATTCCGGCGGCACGAGCTGAGTGGTCCAGGTGCCGAGCGGCACGAGCGATACGACTACGAGCGTCGCGTGCGGCAGCAGCAACAGGATTGCGAATGCCCACCCCAACGCGGTCGCGCCCCACCGGGCGATCGGCTGGGCCAGGGCTCGCGCGGCGGGCGGAGTCCCCTTCCCCACGGCCACGACCGAGCGAGTCTCGGCCTGCCGGCGCAGCAGGAACAACCCCATCAGCGCCACCAGCGCCAGGGCGCTCGCCTCGACCACCGCCATCCTGATGTCCCCGTTCAGCTTGCTGGCGACGATCTGGGTCGTCATCACCCGGAAGCCGCCGCCGAAGATGTAGGGAGCGCTGAACGAGCCGAGCGCCGTCATGAACGTGAGCAACGCCGCCGCCGCGAGCTGCGGCCTGAGCAGCGGCAGCGTCACCCGACGAAACGTCGTCCAGGTCCCACTCCCCAAGGAGTGCGCCGCCTCGATCATCGATGCGTCGACCTTGGCAAGCCCGGCGCGAGTGAACAGATAGAAATACACATACATGGAATACGCATGAACCAGCAGAATGGCTCCCGCACCCCTCAGTCGCCACGGCGCCTCGTCGAGTCCGAGTAGCTCGGTGAGGGCGCGCGCAACGAACCCGCTCTCGCCGTAGAGGAACAGGAACGCGACCACACCCACCAGAGGAGGGAGCACCGCCGGCAGCGCCACCAGAGCCCCGAGGATGCGGCGTCCCGGGAAGTCGAGCCGCTCGAAGACGATGGCGAGCGGCACCCCGATCATACCCGCGAGTGCCACGCTGGCGAGCGAGATCCAGAGGCTGCCCCACAGGGCTTCCCACTCTCGCGGCTCGCGCAGGAACGCCGCCACGTACTCGAGCGTCCAACCATCCGCCCCGCGCACGCTGTCCAGCACGACGAGCAGAACCGGATAGACGAAGAGCCAGACCAGCAGCAGAACGAGCAAAGAGCCGCGCGGCCGCCGGGTCACTCCTTCTCCTCCGGGAACGCCAACGCCCGCCCTACATCGAGGTGTACGGAATCTCCGACGCTCACTGCGTGGGCCGGCGCCTCGATCTCGACGGTTCCTCCACTCACCCTGACCGTGAACAGAGCCCGCGCCCCAGTGTAACGACGCTCCATCACGGTCCCTGCCAGACCAGCCTCGGCGAAGCGCACCGCCTCCGGCCGTACTGCGAGGGACGCCCGATCGCCGGCAGCCAACTCCTGTGGCGCCTCCACGGGCCACTCCACGCCGGCATCGAGCCGCACGCGTCCATCTCCCGTCACCACACCGCCGAGCACGCTTGCGCGCCCGACGAAAGTCGCCACGAACAGCGTACGCGGGTGCTCGTACAGCTCCGGCGGCGTGCCCACCTGTTCGAGGCGGCCATGGTTGAGCACCGCCACGCTGTCACCGAGTGCGAACGCCTCCTCCTGCTCGTGCGTGACGAACACCGTAGTGATTCCCACGCGGTCCAGCGCCGTGCGCATCTCCCGGCGCGTGCGCTCCCTCAAGCTGGGATCCAGGTTGGAGAGCGGCTCGTCGAGCAGGAGGACGCGGGGCTCGGGCGCCAGCGCCCGCGCCACGGCGATGCGCTGCTGCTGCCCACCCGACAGCTCGCTGACCTGGCGGCCGCCGAAACCGCCCAAGTCCACGAGCGAGAGCATCTCCGTTACCCGCGCGTCGCGGTCGGCGGGCGCGCCCTGGCCGGCCAGACCGAACGCCACGTTTTCACTCACGGTCAGGTGCGGGAACAGCGCGTAGTGCTGGAACACCATCCCGAAGCACCGCTGGGCCGGCGCAAGCGCAGTCACGTCGCGCCCGTCCACTGCGACCGTTCCAGCGTCGGGACGCTCGAAGCCTGCCAGGAGCCTGAGCGTGGTCGTCTTGCCGCTGCCACTGGGGCCGAGCAGCGCGAGCACCGCGCCGCGCGGTACGGACAGAGAGAGATCGCCGACCGCGACGTGGTCACCGAACCGTTTTGTGAGGTGGCTGAGCTCCAGGAAGGCGTCGCTCATCGGCTGCGGACGTGACGATCCCAGTACGTCATCCATCCGGCGCCCTGCTCGCTGAGGAGCTCCCAGTCCATGTCCTCCACCACGAGAACCGCCCTTACCTCACGTGCCCAGTCCGGCAGCGAGTCGAGCGGCAGATCTCCTCGCGCCGGGAGGCGGAACGCCTCGCGCGCCGCAAGCAGTTGGGCCTCGGGAGAGCCCACCCACTCAACGAAGCGGCGCGCGATCTCCGGATGCCGCGCGCCGCGCACCACGGCGATCGCGTCCTCGATCACCGGTGTGCCGCTGCTCGGCAGCACGAAGTCGAACGGACTGCCCTTGTCCTGCTCGACCAGGATGTCGGGCAAGTCCCACAGCGTCACCGATCCCTCCTGGCGCAGCAGCTTCTGGTGCAGCAGCGCCGGATTGAACACGTACTCCCTGGTCTGCCCGTCCAACCGCCGCAGCCAGTCAAACCCCCACGCAGTGTCGCCCGTCGCGGCCAGGCCGCGCTCGATCACCATGCCGAAGATCGTGCGCATGGTTCCCGACGCGAGGGGGTCGCGGATGATGACCTGGTTCGTCCAGCGCGGTTCGAGCACCTCCTCCCAATCTGAGGGCGCGGTCTCGCGAGATACGACGTCGCTGTTGAAGGCGATGACCACCGGCGTCTCGAAGGCGGCGAAGTAGAGATCGTCCGGTCCGTGTGCGCGCTCCGGCACGGCCGACGCCCAGCTCGGACGGTACGCTTCCAGTAGCGAGTCGGCGGCCGCCCTGCGGAACAACGTGGACGGCCCACCGAACCAGACGTCGGCCTGCGGGTTGGCGCGCTCGGAGCGGATTCGGTCGAGCGCGTCCTGTGAGCCCATGTCGAGCCACCGCACGTCCACGTCCGGGTTGGCGGCCTCGAAGGTGGTCTCCGCCAGCAAGAGCAGATCTCGCCCATGCGGCGAGTAGATGAGGAGTGGTGTGCGTCCGTCGTTGCAGGCGGTCAACGCGAGCGCCGCGGCGCACGCGGCGAGCCCGAGACGGCGTCTACTCACCGAGGGCCAGCAGGTTCAGAAACAACCGGTAAGCGCCCGGGACGCCGGCCGGCAGGGCGCGGAAGAAGGAGATCCCCGTGTACACATAGGTGCCATCCCCGTATGAGGCCAGCAGCAGCCCGCCCCGAAGGGGTGGCATTGCGGGATCGGTCAGCTCGAGCAGCGCAGTGTAGGCACCGTCCCAGTCGTGTGCGAAGTAGAGTCCCCGCTCCTGAGGCCAGCCGACCCAATCCGCATCGCCGAGGAGGTTGGGCCGCGTGACGGCGGGGTGCTCGGGATCCAGCAGCGTGACCGGAGCGGTCTCGTCGGTGATCCGGTCGTGGGGGCGCGCTATCTCCAGCGAGTAGGGTGCGTAACCGCCCCGGACGAACTGATACTGCTGGTACTGCACCAGCAGCAGCCCGCCACTCCGCACGTACTCGAGCAACCGGTCGTTGTGGCTCACGAGGGCTGAGTCGATCTCGTAGGCGCGCGGTCCGACCACGATGGCGTCGAAGCGTGACAGGTCGGAAGCCGCCAGAGCGTCAGCACCCAAGATCTCGACCGGCAACCCGATCTGGCTCAGCGCCTCCGGAACCCGATCGGCCGCTCCCCGCACATACCCCACCGCGCGCACCTGCGGCAGCACGATGGGAGCGATCTCGACGTCGCTTGCCGCGGACCGCACGTAGACGGTTGGGCGCACGTGCGGGTAGCGAATCTGTACGGTGGCCAGGTCGAACTCGGCTCCGTTCTCCGCTGCTGCGACCGCCCACACCGTGGCGCGGGCGCTCTCCGTCTCCGGCCGGACCACGATGAACCGGAACGACTGCGACTCACCCCGGCCCCTGAACAGGAACCGTTGCGGGGGCGGCATCTCCCAACCGTCCGCCTCGAGTCGCACTTCGCCCGCCGTCGAACCGCTCCCCCGATGCTGCAGCGTCACGGTGAACACCTGCTCCGCCGGCCCGGCTGAAGACCACACGAGCCGGCCCGGTTCGAGCGTGACCTCGATGGCCGGCGCCACGCGCAGCGGCTCCCGCACCTCCCCAGCCGCCTGGTCCTGGGCCCTGCGGCTGATCTCCCGACTCAGCCGCACCTCGGTATCGAGCACGGTCACGCCCACAGAGGCCTCGAGCAGGGGCGGATCGAACGGCAGCCCTCGGACGGCGGGCTCGGTCTCGCTCCAGTCGTAGAGGGCGCCGACCACGGGACGGGCCAGGAAGTATGGCTGGCTCGGCTCGGCGTCCACCGGCGCGGTGATCTCGAAGCGGCGCCGAACCTCGCTACCCGGATCCACGGCCGGAGGGGCGGGATCTACGGGCGTCACCCGCCACCCGGAAGGGGCCCGCACCCACACGCGCTCGACCCGCACCGCGTGCGGACCGGCGTTGTAGATCTGCAGCGCTACTTCGAACGTGCTGCCCGGCACCACCTCGGACTGGGTCGCGGTACCGTCCACCACGAGTCCCGCCGCCACCGCGACGGCGCGCTGCAACAACTCGACCTGACCTGCCGGTACCTGGCGCCCACGCGCCCGGCGCAGCGCCTCGGCCAGCGGGGGAGCCGCGTCCGCGAGCCGAGGAGCCGTGGTTGCGGCGCGCAGGGAGTCGGCGAACCGAGCCAGCCACGAGGTGTCCGCGGGAACGCCGGCGAACAGGCCGGACTCGAATTCCTCACCTTCCCCGCCGGTGAGGTCCGCCACCAGCTGCATCCGGGTAGCAGCCGGACCCGTCCGCTGCAACTGCCCCATGTCCTGCGAGCGATGCTGGCTGCGGCTTGCCATGGCAATCTGGTGGTACGTCCGCCCGGTCATGGGGTCGAGTCCCCCCGTCTCGAGCGTAAGCGTGGTGGCAGCCGTATCGAAGCGCGTGGATCGATACAGCTTGAGCGGCCGCCAGGGCTCGAGGCCCTCCTCGGTCTCCAGCTCCGGAAACCGGGCCGGGTCGCCCGCGGCAGTGAAGGCCCGATACGCAGTCGCGCCGGACAGCTGATGCTGCCCGTGCCTGTCCCGTGGAGTCCCGGACCAGACCGAGAGGATCACATGCGGCCGGAAGCGCCGAACTACCCGCACCACGTCCTTGAGGACCGAGTCGGGCAGCCAGAAGCTCACCGTCTCGTCCAGCGAGCGCGAGTAGCCGAAGTCGTAGGTGCGGGTGAAGAACTGCCGGGCGCCGTCCAGCTCCCGCGCCGAGACGAGCTCCTGCGAGCGCAGCAGTCCCAGCGCCACCCCGAGCTCTCCTCCGATCAGGTTCTGCCCACCCTCGCCCCGCGAGAGCGAGAGGTAGGCGGCCTCGGCTCCGTACCCGCGGGCCATCAGGGCCAGAAGGCGGGTGTCCTCGTCGTCGGGGTGCGCGCCGATCACAAGCACGCGGTAGGGTACGGCCAGGCGGTGCAGAAGACGATCCAGCTCCACCAGCCCGCCGGCCGAAGGCGGCTCCAGCTGGGCGGCCAGCGGTTGGCCACCTAGCACCGAGCACGCGATCAGGACGGCGAGACTACGCCGCTTCGCGTGCAACCACAATGCTGCGGAGTCTCTCTGCGCTGGGATCTTGTGGATCACCAAATGGGCGGGGGTGTCCAGCCGGATCCATGAGGACCGACGGGCACACGAACTGGAGGCGCCGCGCGCGCATCCTCTCGTGGACCGGCTGGGTGCTGACGGGAGCAGCCACCATGATGTATGCAGGATCCTTGTCCTTGATGGCCTCGACCGCTGCCAGCGTCTTCCAGGGCGCGGTAAGGTGGCCGTCGACGATGACCACGTTCTGGCGCTCGACCGAGCGGAGCTCGCGGGTGCCGCGGAACAAAAGGCGCTCGGTCTTGATGGCCCGCCGGGCCGCGTCGATGGCCTCGTCCAGCGCCTCCACGATTCCGAACCTGGGCTGAAACTCCGGGTCCAACACGACCTCAGCGTCCTCGGCCAGCGCTCCCACGATGCCCAGCCCCTCTAGCCGTACGTGGGCCGCGACGATGACGTCGAACTTGCAGCCCATCGCCTTGGCGACGTTGGCGGCGACTTCCACCCCGCTGGGAGTGATCCCCAGCACCAGGGTGGGCGGGTTGATGTGCTGATAGACCTGCCGCCCCAGCTGTGCGCCGGCCCCGGATCGGGATGGATAGAGTGCCTGGACGTCCGCGGTCATGATCCCAGCGAATATAGAGAGTAGTACCCCTCTGCCGACAGCGCCGTATGCAGAATCATTGGGCCGCGCTCTGGCCGAGATACCTGTCGAGCCAGCCGTGAACCTCTCGCCACCAGACGAGCTGGTTTTGCGGCCGATTGATCCAGTGTCCCTCGTCCGGGAAGTAGAGCAACCGGGCCGGTACGCCCTGACGGCGCAGTGCCGTGAACGTCTCCAGTCCCTGCGTGTCCGGCACACGGAAGTCCTGAGCCCCGTGTATTACCAGCGTCGGCGTCTGGAAGTTCTGCGCGAACCGGTGCGGCGACCACTGCTCGTAGTACGTGCGATTCTCCCAGGGCGGGGCGGCGAACTCCCACTCGGGAAACCACAGTTCCTCGGTGGCCCCGTAGAATGACTCGAGGTTGTAGATGCCGGCGTGGCTGATGAGCGCGTCGAATCGATCGGAGTGGCCGTTGATCCAGTTGATCATGTAGCCGCCGTAGGATCCGCCCGCCGCCGCAATCCGGGTCGAGTCCACGAACCTCAGTCGCGCGGCGTGCTCCACTCCGGCCATGATGTCGATGTAGACCCTGCCACCCCAGTCCTTCGAGATCTGGTCCACGAACCGCTGGCCGAACCCCGTGGAGCCCCGCGGGTTGAGCAGCACGGTGACGTAGCCCGATGCGGCGAACATCTGCGCATTCCAGCGCGAGTGGAAGTTGTCGCGCCATGCGCCCTGCGGGCCGCCGTGGATCAGCACCACGAGCGGGTACCGCTCTCCCCGCTGGTACTGTGGCGGCCGCACCAGCATGCCCCGCACCGTGTTGCCGTCCGCCCCCACCCAGCTGATCTGCTCCGCAGGGTACATCTGCACCTGCTGCAGCAACTCATCGTTGAGCGCGGTGAGGCGCCGCGGCTGGCCCCCGGCGTTGATCGTCCAGGCGAAGACCTGGCCGGGGCGGTCGATCGCATCGTTTACGAACGCCAGTGTGTTGCCGTCGCCCGAAATCGACAGCTGTGAGCTGTTGCCCCACCTGAGCAGCGCCTCGACACGACCCTGGACGTTGGTCCGGTAGACCAGGTTGCGGTGGCCGTCCTGGGCCGTGAACACGAGCTCACGCGAGTTGGGGAGCCACAGGTAGTCGGACACCCACCGATCGAAGTCGCGCGTGACCTCGCGTACGCGCCCCGTCGTCAGGTCGCGCACCATGAGACGCCACCGGTCCGACTCGAACCCGGCACGCTCCTGCGAGAGGAAGGCGAGGGATCGGCCGTCAGGCGAAGGTGACGGGTGCCGTTCGGCCCCGCGCAGCCCGGACGTGAGGTTGCGCGGCTCGCCACCCTCCAGGGGCACCTGGTATACGTCGGTGTTGGTATGCCAGGCGCCGTCGGTGCCAACCTTGGCCGTGAACACGACCGCCTGCCCGTCCGCCGTGAACGTGTAGTCGGCCGAGCCCCCAAAAGGCGCCGGCGGCACGTGGTATGGCTTGCCGGCTGTGACGTCGATGGGGGTGCCCCCGCCTGCGGGGACAACGAAGAGATGGCTGCGCCGTCCGTCGTCCCATGTCGTCCAGTGCCGGTACAGCAGCTCCTCGTATGCACGCGCGCCGCTGGGCCGCTCGCCGGCTGCCTCGAGCCGGCTGGCGTTGCACTCGTCATCGGGGCAGTCGGGGAACACGTCGGATACGAAGGCGAGATGCGTGCCGGTGGGAGACCAGATCACGCCGCCGGCCCCCGTGGAGAGCGATACCAGTCGCTGCGCGCGGCCTCGGGTCATCGAGAATATCTGGACCTGCGCGGGACCGGCGCGGGAGGTGACGTAGGCGATGCTCCCCCCGTCGGGCGACCACCGCGCATGGCGGCCGCCGCGCCGGGCGCCCGAGATCTGTCGCGGCGTGCCGCCATCGGCTGGTGCGAGCCACAGGTTGCTGGTGCGGCTGTTCGCGTCCAGGTCGGTGGTGGTCACCGTATACACCACCCACTGCCCGTCCGGCGAGATCTGCGGATCGGACACCCGATCGAGCGAGAGGAACTCGTCGATCGCGATGGCCCGTCCGCCGTTCTGCGCCGCGAGCGGTGCCGGAACGAGAAGAACCGCCGCCAGGCAAGAGATTGTCGCTGGTCTCATCACGGGATTCCTGGGGATATGCCGCCGCCGAATGTTGCCTCGCCGCGCGCGGGGACGCAACCGCCGTCCGTCAACGCGGGGAACCTGCGACGTCCTTATATTGGTCAAAGGGGTAAGGATGGGCGGATGGGGCTTCCCACCGCACGGTACGTCCACGTCCACCTGGATGTCTCATGGCTACCGTCACCGATAAGGAAAATGAGGCCGCTTCCGCGGCCGACAAGCACGTCAGCGAGCGCGAGGCGCGTCGCGTCGTAGAGGCCGCACGCCAGACGGAGTGGACCGCTCCCAGTTTCGTGAAGGAGCTGTTCAACGGCCGGCTGCACCTCGATCTGATTCACCCCTACCCACAGATCCCTCAGGAGGAGCTGGATCGCGCCAAGCCATGGATGGACAAGCTCGCTGCGTTCCTGAAGGCCAACGTTGATGCCGACGCGATCGATCGGGACTACAAGATTCCCGAATCGGTCATCAAGGGACTCGGCGACCTCAAGTGCATGGCCATCAAGATCCCGGAGGAGTACGGCGGGCTGGGATTCTCCCAGGCCATCTACAACCGCGCGATCTCGCTGGCGACCTGTTACGAGAGCTCCGTCGGCGTACTGCTGTCGGCCCACCAGTCCATCGGTGTGCCGCAGCCACTCAAGTTGTTCGGCACGCCCGAGCAGAAGCAGAAATATTTCCCGCGGTTCGTGGCGGGTGAGATCAGCGCCTTCGCGCTGACGGAGCCGGACGTCGGCAGCGACCCGGCCCGAATGCAGACCACCGCCACGCTCACCGAGGACGGGGAAGCGTACCTGATCAACGGCGAGAAGCTGTGGTGCACCAACGGGACCATCGCCGACGTCATGGTCGTGATGGCGCGCACCCCGGACAACAAGATCACGGCCTTCATCGTGGAGTCAGACTGGCCCGGCGTAGAGGTGACGCACCGCTGCCACTTCATGGGGCTGCACGGCATCGAGAACGCGCTGCTGTGCTTCACCAACGTGCGCGTGCCCAAGGAGAACATTCTCCTGGCGCTGGGCAAGGGCCTCAAGCTGTCCCTCGTCACGCTCAACACGGGTCGGCTCACGATTCCCGCAGCGGCCGCCGGCGCGGCCAAGACCTGCCTCGGCATCGCGCGCCGCTACTGCCAGACACGCGTGCAGTGGGGCCACCCCATCGGCAAGCACGACGCGGTCGCGCAGCTCCTGGGCCGGATGGCGGCGACGACCTTCGCCATGGAGGCGGTAGCTGAGCTGGCCGCGAACATGTCGGACCAGGCAAGGTTCGACATTCGGCTGGAAGCGGCGATGGCCAAGATGTGGAACAGCGAGCGCGGCTGGGAGCTCATCGACGACACGATGCAGATCCGCAGCGGGCGGGGCTACGAGTCCGCGCCGAGCCTCAAGGCACGGGGCGAGGTGGGCGAGCCCGTCGAGCGCATCATGCGCGACTTCCGCATCAACATGATCTTCGAGGGTTCGAGCGAGATCATGCGCCTGTTCATCGCGCGCGAGGCGGTAGACTCACACCTCAAGGTGGCGGGCGCGATAATCGACCCGGACGCCACTGTGGGAGCGAAGCTGGCTGCGCTCGTGAGAGCCGGGGTCTACTACGCCTGGTGGTATCCGACGCGCTGGCTCGGATGGGGACGCTGGCCGCGTTACGCCGAGTTTGGGTCGCTGGCGAAGCACGTGCGCTACGTCAACCGTGCATCGCGCCGGCTGGCACGGAAGTTGTTCCACTCCATCGTGCGGTTCGGGCCCAAGCTGGAGAAGCGCCAGGCCGTTCTGGCCCGAATGGTGGAGATCGGAGCGGAGTTGTTCGCGATGAGCGCGACGTGCTCGCAGGCCCAGGCGATGAAGACGAGCAAGTCGCCGGAGGAGCGCGCCAAGGCGGAGACGGCCACCGACCTGGCCGACACGTTCTGCCGCCTGTCGCGCCGCCGGATAGAGGCGCGGATGAAGGGGATCTTCAGCAACGACGACGTGAAGGTGTACAAGACGGCGCAGCGGGTCATGTCGAACGAGGTGCAGTGGCAGGAGGAGGGCGTTCCGACGTTCGAGTGAGCGCCACCTGCCCCTGAGAAAGGACGGCGGGAGGCACCATGCCTCCCGCCGTTTCGTTTGACCCATTCCCGAGTGCGGCCTACCGTCCCGCCTTCACAACCTCCGGCCGAGCGGCGGCGGACGCCTTGCTGCCTGCGGTGCCGACTGCGTCCAGCGCCTGCGCAACGTCGGCTATCAGATCCTCGAAGTGCTCCACGCCGACGGAGATGCGGGCCAGTCCCGGTGTGATGCCCAGCCGTTCGCGCTCCGCCGGGTCTATGTCGGCGTGGGTCATCGTCCCCGGATGCTCCGCCAGGGACTCGGTCCCTCCGAGGCTCACGGCGAGGCTGATCAGCTTGAGAGCGTTGAGGAACTGGAACGCGCCCTTCTCCCCGCCCTCGACCTCGAACGAGATGAGGGAGCCCGGCGCCACGCACTGCTTGCGGTACACCGCGAACATCGGGTCGTCCTTGGATAGCAAACCGAGATAGTTCACGTGCTTGATCTTCGGATGCTCGCCCAGGAAGCGTGCCACGTACTTGGCATTCTTCATCTGCGCAGTCATGCGCATCTTGAGTGTCTCGAGGCTGCGCATCAGCAGCCAGCCGGTCCACGGTCCCGCCGCGGTCCCCATGAAGGTCCTGAGCGTGCGGATCTTCTCCACCACCTCTCGCCGGCCGACGCACGCACCGGCAATCACATCACTGTGGCCTCCGATGAATTTGGTCGCCGAGTAGATCACGAGGTCGACACCGTGCTTCAGGGGATGCTGGAACACGGGGCCCAGGAACGTGTTGTCTACCATGACCACCGGCCGCTCACTGCCCTGTGCCATCGAGCGCGCGAGCTCCACCGTGCCCTCGATGTCCACCAGGCCGTTGGTGGGGTTGGCCGGCGTCTCGATCAGTACTACGGGGACCCTGCGGCCCGCGACCCGCTCGCGCACGCTCTCCGCGATCTCGGCAGTGGGCACACCTGCGGGGAAGCCAACGACTTCGATCCCGAATTCGGGGAGGTAGTGGTGAATCAGGTACTCGGTGCCCCCGTACAGCGGCTGGCTGATCACCAACACGTCACCCGGCCTGCAGAAGGTGAGCAGGGAGGTGGCGATCGCCGCCATCCCGCTCTGGAACGCCGCGCCGAGCTCGGCGCCGTCCCACAGACAGAGCCGGTCCTCGAGGATCTCCAGGTCCGGGTTGTTGAGCCGGCTGTAGATGAGCCCCATCTCCTCCTTGGGCCCCTGCTCGCGCAGCCCCAGGGCGATCTCGAAGAACGCCTTGCCGGCCTCGGAGTTCTTGAATACGAAAGTCGATGTCTGGAAGATGGGGCACTTGATGGCCCCTTCGGAGAGCGACGGGTCGTACCCGTAGCTCATCATCATGCTCTCTGGCTGCAGCTTCTTGTCCCCGATCATCATCGTCTCGGGCTGCTGCTTTATCTTGCCGCTCACGCGTTCCTTGTAGTATTTGGCCACCACGCCCCTCCCGCAAAGTCCAGTATAGAAGAATCGTCCGGGCAGGGGCCGGGGTCAAGCCGCGGTACGCGTAACCGACTGTTACAGTTGAGATTAAATTGAGTCGACCCATGCACCGCCGCACCTTCATCGCCTCCGCGGGCGCGCTCGCCCTCGCCTGCGCACGCCGGAGCCGCGTGGCTCCCACGCCGGGACCGCAGCGCGGCATCGGATTCGACGCGTACCGCACCAGGCCATCGGCCGATGACCTTGCGTCCCTCGCTCACCTGGGCGCGACCCACATTGCTTTGTTCGCATTCGGATACATGCGCCGCCACACCGACCCCGCAGTGCTGCGTTACGCGGGAGAGGACACGGATTGGTCCCTCACCGACGAGGGGCTGCTGGCAACGGGCCGCATGGCCCGGGACGCAGGGCTGAAGGTGCTGCTCCTGCCCACGCTATCCGACTTCGTGGACGGGCACTGGCGCGGCGAAGTGAAAATGGACGATGAGGACGCGTGGCAGGCGTGGTTCGCGTCCTACGGCGACTTCCTGCTGCACTACGCCGAACTGGCAGAGGAGATGCGCGCGGTGGGCCTGAGCGTGGGCACCGAGTTGCGGGAGACGGTGCACCGCCAGGCCGAGTGGCGCAGCACGATAGCGTCCGCGCGTGAGAGCTTCCGCGGGTGGCTTACCTACGCGGCCAACTGGGACGATTACGATCGGGTCCCGTGGTGGGACGCCTTAGACCTTATCGGCGTGCAGGCGTATTTCGAGCTCGCCGACCCGGGTGGAGCGGACGACCCCGCAGGGCGCCGGGAGCGCCTGCGCGAAGCATGGATTCCCATCAGGCACCGACTGGCCCAGGTGAGCGCAGCCACCGGGAAGCGAGTGCTGTTTACCGAGATAGGCTACAAGTCCCACGGCGGTGCGACGGTCCACCCCTGGGACTGGGAGATCTCGGGCGCGCGCGACTGGGAGCTTCAGGCCGACGCCTACGAGACAGCCTTCGACGCGCTGTGGCGGGAGCCGTGGTTTGCCGGTTTCTACTGGTGGAAGTGGCGGCCCGACGCCCGATCGAACACTGACTACGAGCGCGACTTCACCCCTCAGGGGAAGCCTGCGGAGGAGGTTGTGCGACGGTATTATTCAGGCAGCTAGACGAACACAGAATTCGAGAACGAGGTCCGACGCAATGCCCAGTGCCACTCTCGCCTGTCAGTTCTGCGGCCAGTTGAACAAGGTGAATCTCGACCGGCACGCCGACCGTCCCAAGTGTGCCAAGTGCACCAAGCCCTTCCTGGTGGACCGGCCCGTCAAGGTTACAGAGCAAGATTTCGACGCCACGGTGTTGAAGTCCGACGTCCCGGTGCTCGTGGACTTCTACGCGGACTGGTGCGGACCGTGCCGCGTGATGGCACCGGTGCTGGATGAGATCGCAGAGGCCAACGCCGGCAAGCTGCTCGTGGCAAAGGTCGATACGGAAGCCTCGCCCGCAGTGAGCCAGCGCTACGGCATCCGCTCGATCCCCTTCTTCGGCCGGTTCGAGAACGGCCAGATGGTCAAGACCGCCGTCGGCGCGGTAGGTCGGGAGGGTCTGGCGGAGCTTGTTGCTTAGCCGGGCAGGCCGTTCTCGATCACGAGCTCCATGGCCTCCGCGAACCGATCCACCTCGTCCAGCGTGGTGTACACGTTGGGCGTCACACGAATTCCCGTGCACGCAGGGTGCCCTATCGGCGTGACGATGATGCGCTGCGTCTGCCACAGATGCCGGGTCAGCGCGCCCGGCTCCACTCCCTCGATCCCCACGTTGGCGAGGCCGCACGACATCTCGGGGTCGAAGCTCGTGTTCAGCACCACACCGGGCTGGCCATCCAACCGCCTCATCCACCGATCGCGCAGGTAGCGCAGCCGCGCTGCCTTCCGCTCCGGTCCGATTCCCTCGTGGAACGTCAGCGCCTCGGCGATGGCGTTGTGGTTGGCCGCCGGATGAGTGCCGATCTCCTCAAACTTGCGGATGTCGTCGTCCATCTTCTCCGGAGCCGCCATCATCGGCCACGTCTGGCCGATCCGCTCCTTGCGTACGTAGAGGAAGCCGGTTCCGATCGGCGCCAACATCCACTTGTGCAGTGAGCACCCGTAGTAGTCGCATCCGATCGCGCCGCCGTCGAACGGGAACTGCGCGAAGGCGTGCGCGCCGTCCACGATCGTGATGATGCCCCGCTCCCGCGCCATGCGGCAGATCTCCTGTGCCGGGAAGATCTGCCCGGCGATGTTCGTGATGTGGCAGAAGTGGATCACCTTGGTGCGCGGCGTGATCGCCTGCTCGAACATGTCCACCAGGTACTGCATGCTGGGCGGCGGCGTCGGGAATGAGACCATCTTGAGAACGATTCCCTCGCGCCTGTGGCGCTGGTCCCACGTGGTGTTCATCCGCGGGTAATCCTGATCGGTGGTCAGGACCTCGTCGCCCGGCTCGAGGTGCACCCCGAGCTGTGCGATCTCGAGCGCCTCACTGGCGTTGCGCGTGATGGCCATCTCCCCTGGATCGCAGCCGAACGTGCGCGCCAACCTGATGCGCACGGCCTCGACCTGGGGTTCCAGCACGCGCCACATGTAGTAGACGGGCGCCTGGTTGGATATCTCCAGATAACGGCGCATCGCGTCCTGAACGACCTTGGGACTGGGGCAGACACCGCCGTTGTTGAGGTTCACCATCGACCGGTCGACGGTGAATGCCTGCTGGATTCCGAACCAGAAATCCTCGTCCTCGGCGAGTGCCTCGGGACTGCGGTTTCCGGCGCGGGCCGACGTGGAGTAGACGCGCTCCAGTCCGTCATTCCTGAGTGCGGGAAGCGCGATCACAGCCGTGCCGAACATGGAGTGCAAGAAGTCGCGACGCGTGAGCACGGTGAGCTCCTGGGTAGGCGTGTTCGTACGGTAGGTTAGCGCGAGTCTGCTGCCGGGGTCGGGCTATGTCAATAGCGGCGGTACAGCAAGAAAGACCCCACCAATGCAATCAATGCGAACGCGAACCACTGGATGGCATACGACAGGTGGGGGCCCTCTGTGAGCCCGGGCAGTTGAACGGCTCGAAGAACCGTCGGCGCGTGCTCGGGCAGTTCGGTGCGCCGCAGCACGAGGCTGCGAAGGGCGTACGGGTAGTCCGGCGCGAGCGCTTCCGGATCGACGCGCCGCACGTGCCGCGGCCACGTCGAGTCCGCCACCGTCACCGCCGGCAGAGATGAGACCCCGACCAGCACGCCGCGCACATCGGCGCTGTCGGGCTCGGACACGGAAGTCAACTCAACGGTCCTTCCGTCGGGCGAGAAGACCCATCCTCGCTCCACCAGCACGGCGGTCGAGTCCGCCAGAACGAGCGGCGTCACCACGTACACACCCGGGTTCCCCCGATGGCCGCGGGCCATCACGACCAATTGCCTCCCAAAGTCAAACGTGCCGCTTGCGGCGGCACGTCGGAATCGGAGTGAATCGGAGGCTTCGTCCGTCCGCGGGATCTGTGCCGCGTCGAGCGGCGGCTCCTCGCTGCGCGCCTGGGTCTCGGCGTTGAACGCCCGCCTCTCGCTGCGGCGCTCGAGCTGCCATACGCCAAGCCGCACGAACAGGGTTGCGGCCAGCAACCCGACCACCAGCGGGGCGTAGCGCTTCACGTCGCGGCGGGGCGCCCCACTATCACCTCGGGCGCCATGCCGAGGAAGAGGCCGGTCTCCACGACCCCGGGGCGGGACCGCAGCACCCCGTCCACCCGCGAGGGGAAGTCGATCCCCTTGGGGAACGTCACGTCGATGATGTAGTGACCGCCATCTGTCAGGTAGGGAGCGCCCGCGTCGTCGAGGCGCAGGGCGGGCTCGCCGCCCAGCTCCTCCATCGAGGAGAGATGCGTCTTCCACCCGAACGGCATGACCTCGACCGGCACTGGGAATCCCAAGCCGAGGCGCTCAACCAGCTTCGATGCGTCCACCACGATCACGTACCGCCGCGTGGCTGCGGCCACGATCTTCTCCCAAAGCAGCGCTCCCCCACCCCCCTTGATGAGGTTGCCGTCGGGATCCACCTGATCGGCCCCGTCGATGGTCACGTCCACCGCCGGGTGGTCCTCCAGCGTCGTGAGGGGAATGCCCAGTGACTCCGCCTGATCGCGCGTGCGCGTAGACGTCGGGATTCCAACGATGTCGCTCAGCTCGCCGGCGGCGAGGCGCCGCCCGATCGCCTCGACGGCCAGCGCGGCCGTGGAGCCGGTTCCGAGGCCGAGCACCATGCCCGACGCCACGTGGGTGACAGCCTTCTCGGCGGCGTTGCGCTTGAGGTCCGTGCTCACGCGTGCTCCAGGAGCTGCTCGAGGTCGCTCACCCGAATCAGCGGTCGACCGCGCGCCGTCAGGGCCTGGAGGTCGCCGGCCGCCTGCGCCGCGATGAGCTCTCCGAACGTGTAGGCCTCGCCCGGCACGCGCACGTCCGTCGGGCTCGGCTCGTACAGCTGGATGAAGTGCCCGTTGGGCGGGCCACCCTTGTGATACTGCCCCGTGGAGTGCAGGTAACGTGGTCCGTAACCGCACGTGACCGCGGCCTCGAGTCGGTCCCCGAGCCACACTCGCAGCGTCCTCAGCCGCTCGTCGTTCTCCGTCGTCGGCGGGAGATACGCGAGCACCGCTACGTAGTCGCCCTCTCGGGTTCCCTCGAAGAACGAGACCAAGTCGTGGCGCCTGGGCTGCTGCACCCCACCCGGCTCCGCAGGGTCGGCCAGAACCCGCTGAGTGTTGTGCTTGCTCTCCGCCACGTTCGGCTGATCGAACGGGTTGACCCCGAGCACCGCGCCGGCTATCGCAGTCGCGAACTCCCAGCAGAAGAACTCGGCCGCCAGATCGTACTGGTCCTCGAGGGTGATCCGCACGACGGGGTGCCCCGCATTCACGAGGCGGCCCATCCAGGTCTCGCGCCGCGGGTCCTCCTCGCCACGCAGTTCCATCACGACGAAGAGCCGGTCTGCCGGGTACGCCGACGCCCGCCGCATCACGTGGTCCACCACCGGGAAGACTCCCATTCCATCCTTGCCCGTGCTCTCCGCGATCAGCTGTTCGGCCCAGACCCCGAACGCGGCGGCCCCGGGTGAGAGCACGAACGTCAGCTTGTCGCGGCCTGCGAGGGCGGCCTCCGCCATCACCGCACCGAGCCAGGCGCCCGGATTGCGGGCGGGCGGAACGTCAGCGGCGCACTTGGCCACCATCGCCTCGGCCCGCCCGAGCAGCACCTCCGGCGGGACTCCCATCAGCGCCGCCGGCACCAGACCGAAGAGCGACAGCGCCGAATAGCGGCCGCCGATGTCGTCGGGGTTCAGAAACACTCGGCGGAAGTCCTGCTCCCGCGCGAGCCGCTCCAGCGGGGTACCGGCGTCTGTGATCGCGACGAACTGGGAGCCGCGTCCGGCGGTCTGTTTCCAGAAGTAGCGGAAGAAGCTCAGCGTCTCGAGCGTCGTTCCCGACTTGCTGGCCACGATGAACAGCGTGCGGTCCAAGTGACTGCCGTTCTCCACCGCCGCGACCGCACGAGGGTCTGTGCTGTCGAGCAGGTGGAAGCTCGGGTACCCGGCCCTGCGGCCGAAGCTGCGCCACAGAACCTCGGGGGTGAGGCTCGAGCCGCCCATGCCCAGCAGGACCACCCGGTCGAAGTTAGGGCGTATCTCGTTCGCAAACGCCTCGAGGTCGCCCACCAGGCGCGACATCTCGCCGCCCACTTTGAGCCAGCCCAGTCTATTCGTGATCTCGGGAGTCTCGGGGTCGTCGGACCAGACGGTCGGGTCCTTGGCCCAGACGCGCGGTATGACGCTGGCCCCGCGAAGGGCCTCCAGACGGCGCACGACGGCAGCGCGCAAATCCTGAATCATGGTCACCCGTTGAGTAGCGCGCGGGCGCGCTCCAGTGCCCAGTCCACTGTGAAGCCGTAGACTTCGAACAGTTCCTTGTAGGGCGCGGATGCTCCGAAGCGGCCGATGCCGAGCACGTCTCCACCGTCCCCGACCCAGCGATACCAAGATATGGGATGCGCAGCCTCGATGGCCAGCCTCGCCTTCACTCCAGGCGGGAGCACCTCGTCTCGGTAGGCGGCGGGCTGCGCAGCGAACAACTCCAGGCTGGGCACGCTCACGACGCGGCTTGCCACCCCCTCCGCTTCGAGCTTCTCGCGCACGCCGAGCGCAAGCTCGACCTCGGACCCGCTGGCGAGCAGGATGAGACGGGGCTTCCCGTCCGCCGCTTCGGAGACCACGTATGCCCCGCGCCGCACTCCCTCGGTGGCGTCGAGCCCGCTGCGATGGAGGTTCGGCACCTTCTGGCGCGTGAGCACCAGGGCGGTGGGTGCCCTGGTCTGCTCCAACGCGACCCGCCACGCTGCCACCGTCTCGGCGGCATCCGCCGGCCGGATAACTGTCAGGTTGGGAATGGTGCGCAGCGTCGCCAGCATCTCGACTGGCTGGTGGGTGGGACCGTCCTCGCCGAGCCCGATCGAGTCGTGCGTGTACACGTACACGACCCTGAGCCCCATCATCGCCGCGAGGCGGATGGGCGGCCGCATGTAGTCGGAGAACACGAGGAACGTGCCGCCGAAGGGTATGAAGCCCCCGTGCAGCGCCATCCCGTTCATGACGGCGCCCATCCCGTGCTCCCGCACGCCGAAGTACATGTTGCGGCCGTCCAGGGAGCCGGGGCCCAGATTTCGGGCGCCCTTGATGATCGTGTTGTTGGAAGGGCCCAGGTCTGCGGAGCCGCCGATCAGCTCCGGCAGCTCGGGCGCCACCGCGTTCAGCACCTTGCCCGACGCTGCGCGCGTCGCGAGTGCGTCATCGGCCGGAGTGAAGTTGGGGAGCGCCGCCTCCCAACCACTCGGCAGCTCGCCCGCCCACCGCCGCTCCAGCTCGGCGGCGAGCTCCGGGTGCGCGGCCGCATAGCGCTTGAAGGCCTGGTTCCACTTGACCTCCAACTCCGCGCCCACTGTGCTGCAGCGCCGCCACTCTGCCAGCGCCTCTTCCGGGATGACAAATGGCTCCTCGCTCGGCCATCCCAGGTTCTGCTTGGTGAGCTTCACTTCGTCTTCGCCCAAGGGCGCACCGTGGGACGCGGCGCTGTCCTGCTTGTTGGGGCTCCCGTACGCGATGTGGGTGCGCACGATGATCAGCGAGGGACGCTTCGCCTCCTGCTTTGCCTCGACGGTGGCACGGTCCAGGGCAGTGAGATCGTTCCCGTCGTCGACACGCAACACATGCCACCCGTAGGCCTCGAATCGCAGCGCTACGTCATCACTGTACGTGAGGTCGGTGGACCCGTCGATGGTGATGCGGTTGTCGTCGTAATAGCCGATCAACTTGCCCAGCCCGAGGTGCCCGGCCAGGGACGCGGCCTCGTGCGAGACCCCCTCCATGAGGTCACCGTCGCTGGCAACGAAGAACACGCGATGGTCGATGATCTCGTGCTCCGGCCTGTTGAACTGCGGAGTCAGGTGGGCCTCGGCGAGCGCCATCCCAACTGCGCTGGCGACACCCTGGCCCAGCGGCCCGGTGGTTGTCTCCACCCCCGGGGTGTGGCCGTACTCGGGGTGGCCCGGAGTCTTGCTGCCCAACTGCCGGAAGTTCCGGATCTCGTCGAGCGACAGATCGTAACCGGTCAGGTGGAGTAGGCTGTAGAGTAGCATCGACGCATGCCCGCAGGAGAGCACGAACCTGTCGCGGTCCTGCCAGGCGGGGTTCGCCGGGTTGTGACACAGGTGTTTCGTCCACAGCACGTAGCACAGCGGCGCCAGGCCCATCGGCGCACCGGGGTGGCCGGAATTAGCCTGCTGGACCGCGTCCATCGTGAGCGCGCGTATCGAGTTGATGCAAAGCTGGTCGAGGGCGGCGGAACGCGCCACAACGGCCTCGGACATGGCGGGATCTCCTTCTGATGCGTGCGTTGGGCAAGAAGATACACGCGTTGCCGGGTTCACGCTTCCTTCACCGTCTCTTCAGCCGGGCAGGCCCACTCTGCCCAAAGGGTCTGTTCTGGAGGGCCGATGCAGTTGCTCACCGTAGCCGCGCTGATCGCCGCAGCAGCAGCGATTGCCCTGGTCTCTTTCTGGGCAGGTACGTGTGCGGCGCGAGGCAACACGGCGCAGCTGGCAGGCACGGCACAGCGGTTCTGCCTGGAGCACTGCCGCCTCCCCGACACGAGCTGTCCACTGATACGCGCCGGCATGCGACGTGAGGACTGCCCACTGTGGCGCTTGGTGGACGCCGCCGCCCCAACGAACGTCCCCGTGGACCGCGCAGCACCACTCGGCGCCGGCCCCTATCGAAACCCGGAGAGCGCACCCGAGCGGCCCGATTCACGGTGAGTTCACCTTCCCTGAATGGGTCGGGCCTGTAGAGACGGTGGGATGGGCGGCCTCCGGATCGGTCTTCCGAGAAGGAGGTCACCTTCTTCTCGCCTTGACCGGCCTCGCTCCAGACGCCCGCGTGTTATTCTTCAATCACCACCGAACGCGCTAACCCAAACCTGATTCCGATTATGGCAAATCCCTTCGACGCCCGATCCGTTCTCACTCTTTCCGAGGGGAAGGTCGCACTGTACCGGCTGGACGCGCTGGCCCGTGCGGGCCTGGCGGAGCTGGACAGGCTCCCGTTCTCGATTCGGATCCTGCTGGAGAACGTGCTGCGCCACGCCGGCAACGGGATCGTGACGGAAGACCATGTCGCCGCAGTCGCGAACTGGCGGCCCGAGCCCGACCGCACCCTCGAGGTGCCGTTCATGCCGGGCCGAGTCGTGCTGCAGGATTTTACCGGAGTGCCGGCCGTGGTGGATCTAGCGGCGATGCGCGACGCAATCGTCGCCCTGGGAGGCGACGCGGACCAGATCAACCCGCTCGTGCAGACCGATCTGGTGATCGACCACTCGGTCCAGGTGGATTTCTTCGGCACGCCGACGGCGTTCCAGCTGAACGTCGCGCGCGAGATGGAGCGGAACAGCGAGCGCTACCGTCTGCTCAAGTGGGCACAGCAAGCGTTTCGCAACTTCCGCGTCGTGCCGCCGGGCACCGGCATCGTGCATCAGGTGAACCTCGAGTACCTGGCCAGCGTGGTGCGCGCCGAGCCACAGGACGGCGAGTTGGTTGCGTTCCCCGATACGCTGGTGGGAACCGATTCGCACACGACGATGGTCAACGGACTCGGCGTGGTCGGTTGGGGCGTGGGCGGCATCGAGGCCGAGGCCGTGATGCTGGGGCAGCCTTACTTCATGCAGCTGCCCGAGGTCGTGGGGATGAAGCTCACCGGCCGGTTGCCGGAGGGCGCCACCGCGACGGACCTCGTACTCACCGCCACGCAGATGCTCCGCAAGTTCGGTGTCGTGGGCCGATTCGTGGAGTACTTCGGCCCCGGTCTGCCCAGCCTTGGCCTCGCCGACCGCGCGACGCTCGCCAACATGTCACCCGAGTACGGCGCGACGATCGGGTTCTTCCCGGTGGACCAGGAGACCCTGGTGTATCTCGAGCGCACCGGCAGACCGAAGGAGTTGGTGGAGCGCGTGGAGCGCTACTGCAAGGAGCAGCAACTGTTCCATTCGGAGAGCACGCCCGATCCCGAGTACTCGGCCGTTCTGGAACTCGACCTGGGGACGGTGGAGCCCTCCCTCGCAGGCCCGCGCCGGCCGCAGGATCGGGTGGCGCTGGGGGATCTGAAAGAATCCTTCCTCCAGGCTCTGCCGAACCTCGTCCCCACGGGCGCCAAGCGCGAGGTGCCGGAGAAGAACGGCGACCGCTGGAGCGGTGATGGAGGGCAGTCTCCGGCCGAGGCTGTTGCGCTCCATGTCGCCGAGGCCTGCGACATCGAGCACGAGGGCAGCCGGTTCGACCTGCGGGACGGGTCGGTCGTGATTGCCGCCATCACGAGCTGCACCAACACGTCGAATCCCTCCGTTATGATCGGGGCGGGACTGGTGGCGCGGAAGGCGGTGGCGAAGGGGCTCGGGCGGCAACCCTGGGTCAAGACGAGCCTCGCACCGGGCTCCAAGGTCGTCACCGACTACCTGCGGCAGGCCGATGTACTCGGGGACCTCGAGGCTCTGGGTTTCTACGTGGTGGGGTACGGCTGCACGACCTGTATCGGCAACAGCGGGCCGCTCGCGGAACCCATCGCGCGGGCCATCAGCGACCACGACCTCGTGTGCGCTTCGGTGCTGTCGGGCAACCGCAACTTCGAGGCGCGGGTGCACCCGTTGGTGCGGGCGAGCTATCTCGCCTCTCCCATGATGGTCGTGGCATTCGCCATCGCGGGCCGCGTGGACATCGACCTGACCACGGAGCCGCTGGGGGCCGGCGCAGACGGCCAGCCCGTCTACCTCGAGGACATCTGGCCCAGCCCGCAAGAGGTGAAGGACGCCGTGACGGCTTCACTCGACCCCGCGATGTTCGAGCGCGAGTACGCCGGGGTGTTCGACGGCGACGAGGTGTGGCAGGCGCTGCCGGTACCCAAGGGCACCGGGCGTTACACCTGGGATCCGGAGTCCACGTACATCGCCAACCCGCCGTTCTTCGAGGGAATGGGCGCCCGTCCCGCCCCGAAGGGAGACATCGAGGACGCGCGCCTTCTGGCGTGGCTCGGCGACTCGGTCACCACCGATCATATCTCGCCGGCGGGCGCGATCCCGAAGGACAGTCCGGCCGCGCTGTGGCTGACCGACCACGGCGTGAAGCCCGTGGAGTTCAACACGTTCGGGTCCCGCCGCGGCAACCACGAGATCATGATGCGCGGCACGTTCGGGAACATCCGCATCAAGAACAAGCTCGTGGAGGGCAAGGAGGGTAACTGGACCGAGTATCTCCCGACGGGCGAGCACACCTCCATGTACGAGGCCGCTATGCAGTACCAGGGCGACGGCACGCCGCTGCTGGTGCTCGCTGGCAAGGAGTACGGCTCGGGCAGCTCCAGGGACTGGGCCGCGAAAGGCACCTCACTGCTCGGTGTCAGGGCCGTGGTGACCGAGAGCTACGAGCGCATCCACCGCAGCAACCTGATCGGCATGGGGGTGCTGCCGCTCCAGTTCCAGCCCGAGCAAAGCGCGGCGAGTCTCGGGCTCACCGGCCGCGAGCGCTTCGACGTCTCAGGAATAACCGGCGATGAGTTGACCGCGGGCGGCACGGCTCATGTTCGCGCCGTGAGCGAGGACGGCGCCACCGTGGAGTTCGATGCGCTGATCAGGCTCGACACGGCCGTGGAGGTGGAGTACTACAGGCATGGCGGCATCCTGCCCTACGTGCTGCGCAACCTCACCAAAGGCAGCGGCAAGAAAACCGCGAAAAAGAAGCGCTAGCGGCCGGCGGCGAGAAACCGCTCGATCTCACCCCGCTGCGCCTTGGCATCCTGGTAGCCGAGCTCCATCAGGGGACCGGTGTACTCCGGCTGGAACATCAGGTAGCTCTGGAAGTCCGAGCCCTTTGCCTGCGCTCCACCTATCGAGCGCACCAGGAACTCCACCGCTCCGGGGAGCTCGGCCTGGCACCCTCGTGCCATCTCGGCCAGGTCCCGCGAGGGGCGCAGCAGCAGGAGATCCACCGGCCGAAGACCACCGGGCAGGTCGTGGCCCGATGGCACCGCCCGCAACACCTCGTTGACGCGCTCCAGCCGCTCGGCATCAGCATCCAGCGAGTCCAGGAACACCGAGTGGAGCAGTAGCCCGAAGACCTCTGCGGCGACGGGGTAGTCCATCGAAACCGTTGCGCAGGTCTCGGCCGGGCTCTCTGCTCGCATCGCCACGGCGACTATCCTGTTCGCCCCGAGGTGTATTGCCGGCGCCAGGGGCGCCGTCTGGCGCACGCTCCCGTCGCCATAGAACGCATTCCCGATCTTCTGAGCGGGGAAAATCAGCGGGATGGCCGTGGAAGCCATGAGGTGTTCCACATCGAGCCGCGTGCCCACGGCGACCCGCATGAAACGCTGCCACAGCTCGACATCTTCCCGGCCCTCCACGAACGTCACCGTCTGGCCCGTGTTGTAGCACGTGGCGCTGAGAGCCGCAGCCCGCAGTCGGCCCGCGGCTATGTTGCGCGCGATGCCGCCAAAATCGATGCAGTCCTTGAGGAAGTACTTCAACGGCTGCATGTCCATGAGTCCGCGCAGCACCGGTGGGGCCTTGCGCCGTCGCACCAGCATGTTGAATGCCCAGCGCCACATCGCTCCGCCGACGCGGATCGGCTCTACCCGGTACACCTGAGACGGAGTGAGCCTCTCCCACTCACGCCTGAGATCCGACACCGCTTGTCCGAATGAACCCGGATGCGCCGCCAGCGACGTGGCGTTGATGGCGCCCGCCGACACCCCAGTGAGGATCGGGACGTCCAGCTCCGGAGCGCACTCGGCGATCGCCTCCAGCACTCCTGCCTGGTAGGCGGCGCGCGCGCCGCCTCCCGAGAACACCAGTGCGAGAGTCGGTTCGTTCGACGAGGGCTGGCTGCCTGTGGTCACGGGCAGGAAGGTCGCTTCGCCCGGGGCCGGGCGCCAGGGTAGTTTTCAGATGCCATGAAGTTCACCATACCACTGGAAGAACTGTCTTTCAGGGCCACGCGTTCCGGCGGCCCGGGCGGTCAGCACGTGAATACCTCGGCCACGCGCGTCGAGGTCCGCTGGAACGTCACCGAGAGTCCGAGTCTCTCCGACGAGCAGCGCCGGCGACTGCTCGAGCGCCTGGGCAGCCGCATCGACGCGCGCGGCTACCTGCGCGTGGTCGCAGCCGAGCGCCGCAGCCAACTGCGCAACCGCCAGGCGGCAGTGGAGCGGCTCAACTCCATCGTCTCGGACGCACTAAAGCAACTCAAGAAGCGCAAGAAGACCGGGCCGCCACGAGCGGCTGCGGAGAAACGCCTGGATGGGAAACGGCGTCGCGGCAACGTGAAGCGTGAACGGGGGCCCGTCGACGAGGACGACTGACGGGAGAGAAGGAAGCGGCAGAGAGGATGTTCCTCTCTGCCGCTCTCACTTCAGGCCCGCGGGCCGTTACAGCTGCTGCACTTCCTGGATCAGCTTCTTGAACGAATCCTTGGCATCGCCGAACAGCATGGACGTCTTTTCCTTGTAGAACAGCTCGTTGTCCACGCCGGCGAAGCCGGGACGCATGGAGCGCTTCATCACGATGCAGTGCGCTGCCTTGTCCACGTCCAGGATGGGCATCCCGTACAGCGGGCTCGACTTGTCGTGCCGCGCCACGGGATTCACGACGTCGTTGGCTCCGATCACAACCGACACGTCGGTCTGCGGGAACTCGGGGTTGATCTGGTCCATGTCGAGCAACTGGTCGTAGGGCACGTCCGCTTCGGCCAGCAGCACGTTCATGTGACCCGGCATGCGGCCGGCCACCGGGTGAATGGCGTACTTGACCTGTACACCCCTGTCCTGCAGCATATCGGCCAGCTCCCGCACCTCGTGCTGCGCCTGGGCCACGGCGAGACCGTACCCCGGCGTGAACACGACCTGCCTCGCGTAGGCTAGCATCGTGGCTGCGTCCTCGTGCGTGAGCGACCGTACCGTCAGGTCGCCCGGCGCTCCCTCCGGACCGCCGCCGATCTGCTGGACCGTGGCGCCGAAGGCTCCGAACAGGACATTGGCGAGAGAGCGGTTCATCGCCTTGCACATGATGTTCGTGAGTATGAGGCCGGAAGCGCCCACCAGCGCACCACTGATGATCAGTCCCTCGTTGTTGATCACGAACCCGGTCATCGCAGCGGCGATACCCGAGTACGAATTCAGCAGCGAGATCACGACCGGCATGTCCGCACCGCCGATCGGGATGACCGAGGTCACCCCGAGCAGCGCCGCACCGATCACCACGCCGGCAAACGCCACGGGGTTGCTCGGATCGATCATCAGCCACACGGCCAAGCCCAACGTGCCGATCAGCAGCAGCGCATTGAGAGTCTTTTGCAGCGGGTAGGTGACGGCCTTGCCCGTCACCAGCTCCTGCAGCTTGCCGAACGCGATCAGACTGCCAGTGAACGTGAGCGTCCCGATCAACACCGAGAGCTGGATCGCGACCCCGAAGTTGATCGGGATACCCTGCCCCGCCTCGAGATAGCGGAAGTACTCCGCCGACGCCACCAGCGCCGAAGCGCCACCGCCGAAGCCGTTGAGCAGGGCCACCATCTGCGGCATGCCGGTCATCTTGACCGTGCGCGCAAACACCCCGCCCACCACTGACCCGACGATCATCCCGATGAGGATCTCGCGCCAACCGACAATCTCCTGGAACACCAACGTGACCACGATGGCAATGAGCATTCCGATTGAGGCCATCGTATTGCCGGACCGCGCCGTCGCGGGCGAGCTCAATCGCTTGAGCCCGAGGATGAACATGACGGCGGCCAGCAGATAAAGCAGCTTGATCAGAGCGGCCGTCATTTCTGCACCTCGGGTTTACGCTTGAACATCTTCAGCATCCGGTCGGTCACCAGGAAGCCCCCGACGACGTTGATCATCGCGAACGCCACCGCGACCATCCCCAGGTACCTCGCCACCACCACTTCCCCCTGCCCGGCAACGATCAGCGCGCCGATGATCGTGATGCCCGAGATCGCGTTCGAGCCGGACATCAGCGGCGTGTGCAGGGTCGGTGGCACCTTCGTGATGACCTCGAAGCCGACGAAGATCGCCAGCACGAAGATCACAAAAAGGACAACCAGTTCCTCTATCATGACGCCTTCACTCCCTCCGTGGCTTGCTGCGTCGCCTCGTGCACGACGCGGCCCTCATGCGTGACACACGTCCCCTCCACGACTTCGTCCTCGAAATCGAGGTTGAGCTGCCCTTCCTTGTCGAAGAGTGAGCCCAGGAAGGCGAACATGTTCTTGGCGAACATCTGGCTGGCGTGCACCGGCGTGCCCGCAGGCAGGTTGAGCGGCCCCATGATCGTCACGCCGTGGCGCACGACCGTCTCACCCTTCTCGGTGAGCGCCCAGTTGCCGCCCGTCTCCGCCGCGAGGTCCACTATTACGGCGCCAGGGGGCATGTCCTTCACCATCTGCTCCGTGATCAACTCGGGCGCAGGCTTGCCCGGGATGAGTGCCGTTGTGATCACGACGTCCATGTTCTTCATGTGGTTGTGGAGCAGCTCCTGCTCCTTCTTGTGCTGCTCTTCGGACAGCTCCTTGGCGTAGCCGCCCTCGCCCTCACTCTCCAGCGCCTCGGCCTCGACGAACTTGGCGCCGAGACTCTCCACCTGCTCCTTAACGGCCGGCCGCACGTCGAACGCCGACACCACTGCGCCGAGCCGGCGCGCCGTCGCGATGGCCTGCAACCCCGCCACACCCGCGCCGAGCACGAACAGCTTGGCCGGCGCTATCGTGCCTGCCGCGGTGATCAGCATCGGCATGAACTTGCCGTGGTGCGCCGCGGCCATCAGGACCGCCTTGTACCCCGCGACGGTGCTCATCGATGAGAGCACGTCCATCACCTGTGCACGGGAGATCCTGGGAAGTTGGTCGAGGCTGAAGCTCGTCACCTTGGCCTGTGCGAGCTTCTCGACGAGATCGGGGTTGGTGGGTGGGAACAACATTCCGACGAGGATCGCGCCGTCCTTCATCTGCGGGATCTCGCCTTCGGGACGCCCCACCATCAGCATGATGTCGGCCTCGCGCCACAGCGCACCGGCATTGGGCTCCACCTTCGCCCCGGCCCCTGTGTAGGCTTCGTTCGTGTACGAGGCAGCAAGGCCGGCATCCTTCTCGACGCGCACCTCGTGCCCCTGTTTCACCAGGCGCTTCACGACGTCGGGGGTCAGCGCCACCCGACGCTCGATCGCGCCGCTCTCATTTGGTACGGAGATGATCACGAGCTTGGCTCCTGATTACCGATTTGATCTTCACCTATAGTGAAGAGAGGGAAGTCGGCGGCGATCTCCCCGGATCCGGCCCCCCGGGCCTCGCAGGCCAGGTGCTGACGCCGTAACGGGTTACCACCCCACTCCACGCCCCGCACAATCCTAACAGCCAACTCCCAAGATTCGTGGTAGGCTCTATGAACGACCTATTAGGAATCAGCGGCGCGCGTAATCTAAGAGGGCCTGCAGGGTTAGTGGAACCGCCTGTCCGAAGACGTCGTCGGCCGAGACGGTGATCACCCGGGCGCGCGGGCCGGGCGCGCCGTCCTGCCCCTCACCCCCGGCCGGGCCGCTGGGGCCCCGGTCTCCTCCAGGACCACTGGCGCAGCGCCGCCCGCTCACGATGACTCCGTCCCCGCCCTGGCCTCCGCGGCCACCCCGGCCTCCGGGACCGGCAGCGCCGCCGGCGCCGCCCGGGGAGCGCCCCTCGATCAAGCCGGCCAGATAGGGCAGCTCCGTGGGAGCCATGACCGTTACGTGCCCGCCCGAGCCGCCGGGACCCCCGATGCCGCCCGCGCCTCCAGGCCCCCCTACTCCACCTCGCGTACCCGGGCAGCCGGCGCGGCCGGGAGCGCCGCGGGCTCCCTCCTCGCCGGTCAGACCGCGCCCGCCCCGCCCACCGCGGGAGTCTATGACGAGCCAGTCGGACGGCCGCACCGCTCTGGCATCCTGGAGCAGGTAGAAAGTGGGTGCGTCACCGACCTGGATGCCGACTACGAGGAGTTCGTGGTAGAACGGTGACCTGGCCGTGCCCACCCTCACGAGAACGTCGGGTCCGGGGTACCCGGGCTCACCCCGCCTCCCCGTCGGTCCATCGAACCGGAACGCCCGGGGCATGCACGAGTACTCGGGCTCGACGACCGTGGACACTGCCAGGGACGGCTTCGCTCTCAGCTCCGCGTGGAGTTGGAATCCGTCCATCGCGGTCACCAGAGGGTCGCCCTCGGTGTCCCAGTCACCGCTCTCCCGGCTGACGGCCGTGGTGCTCCAACGCCGCAGGAAGATCACGTGCAGGGAAGGTGGGTTGTCCTTGTCGTACTTGCGGGAAAACGGCACCACCCGGCCGTCCGCCAGCACTGCCTGGTACACGGCCTCGATGGTCCGCCCCGGGCACACCCGTGCCATGCTCGTGATCATGCGGAGCTCGGTTATCTGGGATACCAGCCCGGGGTCCGGAGCGTAGTCGGGGGGCGGCTTGCTGGAGCAGGCTGCGACGAATGCCGGCAGCAGCATGGCAAGGAACGCACGGTGGAACTGCAGCTTGGGTGCACTCATGGTTCAGCCCCCCCTGGTGTGCATCTCCCGGTGTGGATCCTGGCGGAGTCCTTCGACCCGAAACAGCGGCCCGCGCCCGGGCTGAGCCAGGCGCTCCTCGGCTCCCCGGTCGGCGCGGCTCCCCCACGCCGCAGTGATGGCGGCTGCGATCTCCTCGTCCGTAGCTCCCGCGCGCACCAACCCCTTCAGGTCCGTCCCGCGGTCGGCGTAGAGGCACAGATACCACATGCCGTCGGCGGTCAGACGGCTCCGCCCGCAGGTGCCACAGAACGGCGCTGTCGTGGACGCGATGATCCCGAACTCGGTGCCGTCGGGCAGCTGGAACCGCTCGGCCGGCGCACCGTGGTCGTCCCGGCTCGCGACCGCATCGGCGCCGCCATAGTGGCGCCGAATGACTTCCAGCATCTCGGAGCGGGTCACGACGTCGTCGGGTGACCACTGCGTGGCCCCGCCCACGTCCATGTATTCGATGAACCGGACCTCGAGACCCCTGTCGCGCCCGAACTCCAGGATCTCGACGATCTCGTCGTCGTTGAAACCCCTGATCACCACGGTGTTGAGCTTGGTGTCCCGAAAGCCGGCCTGGCGCGCGGCATCGATTCCCGCCAACACGTCATCCAGCCGTCCGCGGCGCGCGAACTCGCGGAACCGCTCGGGGCGCAGGGTATCCAGGCTGATCGTAACCCGGTCCAGTCCCGCCGCCTGGAGCGCTGCCGCTCGAGGCTCCAGCACCAACCCGTTGGTGGTCATGGCGAGGTCAATGATGCCCTTGCTCGCCTTGATCAACTCGACCAACTGCGGGAGGTCACGCCTCAGCAGCGGCTCGCCGCCCGTGATGCGCACCTTCGAGACGCCCAGCGAGGCGAAGACCCTCACGAGCCGCCCGGTCTCCTCGTGGCGCAGGATGGACTGCCGGGGGAGCCACACGTACTCCTCCTCCGGCATGCAGTAGTGGCACCGCAGGTTGCAGCGATCGGTGACCGAGACCCGCAGGCTGTCGAGGGTGCGGTCGCGCAAGTCGGTGAGGGGCGACGTCATGATGACCTGGATTCTAAGGAGGCGGGGAAGAGCATGCCAGATGGAGGCTTGGCGGAGGGCAGGCTGGAGCCCGCCGGGGACGCCTGGTGCGCCACTGTCCCCTGGGTGGACACCCGGTGTCTCAGCGTCTTTACACTGTCATCTGCCCCGTGATCTGTGCCGCAACCGGGACAGTGGAACACGCGCCAATTTGGCACCCCTTCGGACCTGCGTGTGCAATCGCTTATATTCGAACAGGTTCGGGGCGTGATCTGCGGCACGGGAACCGTGGCACGATTCTCGCAATTTGTGTATGTAGGATGGGAGTGCGGACCGAAACTGACCCTGGCGCTAGGCGCCTGGAGCCGAACATGACCGGATGCACTGACAGCAGCGTTGGCCTGATCTACCGGGAGCTCGACGAGACGATCGCGTCTCTGACGACCCAGGTGGAGGCCATGCTGCAGCCTATCGATCCGGATCAGGTGCTGTCCCGCGAATCCGAGGAGGACGGCTGCCGCTTCGCGATCCCGCTGCGGTTCCCCGACAGAATCGGGAACGGCGTCGTGGTGGCGCGACTGTTCCGGTACCGCGACAGCGTCCGCCTGGACGTCGAGATCGTGCACGACCGCATGCTGGCCCGCCCGGACGGGACTCCCTCCGACCGGCGCTGCTACCTGAATGACTTCGTCGCTTCGATCGCGCTGGGCGCGGGGACGGAGGAGCTCCCCGCCGACTTTCGGCGCAGCGTGCTGCGGGGAGTCAAGCTCGCGCGCGATGCGGTGCAGCGTCACAATCGCGAGGAAGCCGCTCCGTGGAACCAGATCCGCCCGGTGGCATTGGCGACGAACTAGGCCATCTGGGGCCATGGATTGAGACGGGGACGGCGAGCTGGAGCTCGCCGTCCCCGCTTCTCTTCGAGCCTACCCCATCGCCGATCCGCTAGTCCGGCACCTCGATGGATACAGCCGCCCAGGAGCCGGCCGGATCCAGCGTGTATCGCGCGTCCCCCACGTAGACCACCTGCCTGTCCGATCGGCGCTCCACTACGAAGAACGGGAACCGCGCCCAAGCGAGGAACTTCCGCACCTCCGGTCCGCGCGTCGCCGCCATCGCCACGGGATTCTCGGGGAACTTGTCGATCGTGTGATCGCGCCACTCCAGCCGCGTGCGGCCGAGCCAGTCGAACTCGGCAAAGCTGTAGGCGTCATCGCTCTCGACCACTACCCAGCGCCGCAGCGGATTCAGCGGCACGGGCGCCGCCATGATCCGGTCCGGCTGCCGTCCGAGACGCTCGGCAGCCTCCGAGCGCACTATGCTCCGCGCCGCCAGGTTGGAGGCCCCCATGACGAGGAGGTAGGCAGCCAGGGCCCCCAGTGCCGTCAGCGCCGGCCCCCTTCGCCGCCTCCTGTGGGCCAGCACCAGGCCCGCAGCCAGGACGACCCAAATCCATGGATCCACGATGAACAGCGTGTCGCCGTAGACCCACTGACCGGAGAACGGCATCAGCCAGCGCATGCCGTACACGTTCATGAAGTCGAGCAGCGGGTGGGTCGCCGTCGCCAGGACCGCCAACAGCAGGAGCTGGCCCGGCACCGCAGCAGTGCGCGGCGAGCGCCCGCCTCGCCGCCGCACCAGACGGTCCCACAGCAGCATCACACCGGTCAACACGAACGGAAGGACGACCAGCGCGAGCGCGCCGTGCGTCACTCCCCGCCGGAACGAGAGCGCCGTCACCGAGCCCGCGAAGTACGAGAACACATCGATGTCGGGGAGGTTTGCGCCGATCACCAGCGTGGCGGTCCCCAGGGCCGTGCGCCGCTCCAACCCGGTCCGGGCGAGCGTGGCGCCGACCAGCGTGTGGCAGACGGGGTCCATGTCAGCGGACTCCGCGACCGGCTACACACCGCTCGCACGGGCAGATCGAGAGCAGGAAGTCGTAGGGATAGATCCCGGTCGCGTGCCCGTCGCTCCACTGGATGCGGATGGCGTAGCTCCCCACCAGATCAATTGCCAGAGCATTCAGGTCATCGGAGACGGCCCCTGGATCGAGCAGCGGCCGCCCCGTCATCTCGTCGTGGCACTCGGCACACTGACAGGCAAGGCGGAGGTCACGCGCCGAATAGTGTCCGACGTGCTCCTCCGCCCACGTGATCACTACGTTCCGCTCACCGCGATGAATGCGCTGCGGGATCGGTACGGCCGTCACGACTCCAGGGCCGCGTCCAACTCGAAGTCGACGTTCCCCTTGAGAGCCTTGGACACGGGACAGTTCTCTTTCGCACCCTCGGCCGCCTGCACGAAGGCATCGTTGTCGATGCCGTCCACGCTACCTCGCACCTCGAGCCGCATCTTGGTGATCTTCGCCGCTCCGTCGACCATCTCCAGAGTGCAGGACGCGCTGGTCGTGATCGACGTGGCCGGGGTTCCGGCCTTCTCCAGGCCCACCGACAGCGCCATGCTGAGGCAGGCCGCGTGCGCGGCGGCAATCAACTCTTCGGGATTGGTACCCGCCGCCCCTTCGAACCGCGTGGGGAACGTGTAGTCGCCCTCGAACGCTCCCGAAGCCGCTGCGAAGTGGCCGTTGCCGGACCGCAGGACGCCGTTCCAGGTGGCCGAAGCACTGCTCGTAGGCATCAGTGGTCTCCTTGTGTGATGAGGTCTCGCAATCTAATCGCGCTCCACCGCCGGCCCGGAGGCTCCCAGCAGGCGGTCGGCCAGATACGCCGCCGCGGTCTCCTCCGCCCAGAACAGGGGCCGCCAGGGGCTGCCAGCCACGAACCCAACGTGTCCTCCGCGACCGCACAGCCTGAGCTCGATCGAGCCGTTCGACTCGAGCGCCTCCCGCGGGACGGCGCGCGCCGGCAGGAAGGGATCATCCAGGGACTGAATCACGAGCGTGGGGATCCTTATCCGCGCCACGAACCGGGCAGAGCTCGAACGCCGGTAATAGTCCTCGGCCCCGGCGAAACCGTGCACCGGCGCGGTCGCCAGGTCGTCGAACTCACGGAACGTGCGGGCGGCGAGCACGCGGTCGACGTCGATGAGCGACCGCAGCCGATCGGCCTTGAGGCGCACCTTGCGGTGCAGCTTGCGAACCAGATAGCGCCGGTACATGCGCGAGAAGCCCCGTTCGATCCAGTCGGCTCCAAGTGAGAGGTCGAACGGCACCGAGACCGCCGCAGCCGCCGCGGGAGCCACGGCCGGTACGGACCCGTTCCCGCCTCCCACCTCCCCCAGGTACTTGAGCAGCACATTCCCGCCCACAGAGAAGCCCACCGCACCAAGTGGGCGGTGCGGGAACCTCTCACGCAGCAGCCGCAGCACGAACCTCAGATCCCCGGTCTCACCGGAGTGGTACATCCTGGAAAGGCGGTTGGGTTCGCCGCTGCAGCCGCGAAAGTTGAGCCCCACGGTCGCCACTCCGCGGCGCCCGAGGGCCCTGTATGCCTGAAGCGCATACTTGGAGCGGGCTGAGCCTTCCAGGCCGTGCAACAGCACGACCAGCGGAGCAGGCGCACCGTCCGTCTCGGGGACCGACGCCCAATCCAGGTCCAGGAAGTCCCCGTCCGGCAGCTCCACCCGCTCACGCCTGAGCGGCACTCCGGACCGAGGCCGCAGGAGCCGCGCCCCAAGCGTCTGGGGGTGCGGCCCCGGCAACCACCACGCGGGGGAGAAGAGTCCGGGAGGGGTCGGAGGGCTCAGGGCGTGACCGTATCCGCCACTTCAGCGGACGGCGCACCCTGGTCCAGCTGGGAGTAGTCGAATTCGCTGCCGCGCAGACTGTGCGGAATGACGTACACGACCATCGCCACGATGGCGGCCACCACGACCGCCACCCTGCCGGCGCGCTCGTCCCTCTTCGGCTTGAGCCCAAGCAGGGCCACTGCCACCGCCCACACCAGCCACATGATCAGCGTCTTGTTGTCGGTGAGATCGTAACCGAAGGGGAAGCCGGTCCAAAAAGCGCCAAACGTGTACTTCTGCACGATGGGCCCCAGGATCATCCCTCCGATCGTCATGCAGGTCAGCGTGGCCCACGCGAGGCGCCGCACGCCACTGGGTTCGAACGCCGCCCCGAGACCGGCGCGCAGGCCGATCAGGAGCGCAAAGAAGATGAACACGATGTGAGCGACCAGAATCCCGATCGGCACCGGGTCCTTGTACCGCAGGACGACGGTCTCGTCCCGCTGCGGCAGCCAGACGCCCCCATCGGGCGTGTCCAGCACCACGTAGTACTCCAGCTTCCCGGAGGTGGGCTGAACCGGCAGGTATGCGACGAGTTCCCCGTCCTCGACCGCCAGTGGCACAGTCGTGTAGTCGTCGCCGGTTGGGTAGCGCCGGTAGAGCACTGCCCCGGACACGTCGTGCCCCGGATTGGGAATCGCGATTCGGGCGTCTGCGGTCGTGAACGGATTGCGCTTGAGCCGATAACGGTGGGTCTCGCCGGCTACGGTCAGCTCGCCCCGCACGGCCCGGGTCGGACCTGTCCGGCGCTGGTACACCGCCGAACTCGCCATCATGATCACTGCGACGACCCACAATGCGGTCCCGAGTCGCCGACTTCCGCTCGACTGCTGCACTCTCGCCCACCCTTCAACTGTTAGTGCCGTTTAGCGATCTTTACACGCCATCGCGGGCGGGCCCCGCGGGCACGAATGCATAGCCGCGGGGCGCGGACCGGCACAAGCCCCAGCACCGCGGCCGATGAGGAGGAGGACGTGACGATGCGGCTCACTTCGAGGCTTCTTCTGACAACTGGCATGTTCATCACTTCATTTCCGGCCACGCTCGCGGCGCAGGCTCAACAAGACGCCGCGCCGCCCGTAGCCAAGGTGGTCCCGCAGGAGCTCGTCACCCACGGACACGTGCGGGTGGACGACTACTTCTGGCTGCGCGAGCGGGAGAACCCCGAGGTCATCGCCTATCTCGAGGCCGAGAACGCCTACACCGACGCCCTGACGGCCCACACGAAGGGTTTCCAGGATGCGCTCTTCGAGGAGATGAAGGCCCGCATCGACGAGACCGACGAGTCGGTTCCCTACAAGCTCGACGACTACTGGTACTACACCCGGTGGGAGGAGGGGCGGGAGTATCCGATCTATGCCCGGCGGCGCGACACCATGGAGGCACCCGAGGAGGTCATGCTCGACGCCAACGAGCTGGCGGAAGGGCACGGGTTCTTCTCCGGCGGCCCACGAGGCGTGAGCTACGACCAGGACATCATGGCGTTCGCAACCGACACTGTGGGCCGGCGATTCTACAGCGTGGGTTTCAAGAACCTGGCCACGGGAGAGATTCTCGACGACGTCATCGCGAATGTCACGGGGAACGTAGCCTGGGCGAACGACAACCGGACGCTCTTCTACACCAAGCAGGACGCTGAGACGCTCCGCTCGTACCGGATCTACCGGCACACGCTGGGGACCGACCCCTCCGAGGACGTGCTGGTCTACGAGGAGACGGACGAGGAGTTCAGCAGTTACGTGTACCGCACCAAGTCGAAAGCGTACATCGTCATCGGCTCCTCCCAGACCCTGAGCGACGAGTACCGCTACCTCGACGCGAACGACCCCGACGGGGAGTTCGCCGTGTTCCTCCAGCGGCAACGGAACCACGAGCACAGCATCGACCACTACCAGGATCACTTCTACATCCGCACCAACGACGGCGCCGAGAATTTCCGGCTCATGCGCACCCCTGTGGGCGACACCCGGAGGGCGGCCTGGACCGAGGTCATCGCGCACCGTGACGATGTCCTCCTCGGAGGCTTCGAGATCTTCTCGGACTATCTAGTGGTCTCCGAACGCAGGGACGGACTCCCCCAGCTCCGCATCATGCCGTGGGAGGGCGAGGGCGAGCACTATCTGGACTTCGGCGAGCCGACGTACTGGGCGGGCATCGGAACCAATCCGAACTTCGACACCAAGGTCCTGCGCTACAACTACATGTCCATGACGACGCCCATGTCGGTGTACGATTACGGGATGGACTCTCGCGAACGCGAGCTGCTCAAGCGCACCGAGGTGCTGGGCGGCTTCGATCCGGACAACTACGTAACCGAGCGCCTCTGGGCGACGGCAGACGACGGTGTGCGGGTGCCCATCTCGCTCGTCTACCGCAAGGGCATCGAACGCGACGGTGGGAACCCGCTGCTGCTCTACGGCTACGGTTCCTACGGCTCCAGCATGAGCGCGACGTTCAGCTCCTCGCGCCTGAGCCTGCTGGACCGCGGCTTCGTGTATGCGATCGCGCACGTGCGGGGCGGCATGGAGATGGGCCGCTGGTGGTACGAGGACGGGAAGCTGCTCAACAAGAAGAACACGTTCACCGATTTCATCGCGTGCGGCGAGCACCTGGTGGCAGCCGGATTCACCTCGCCGGACCAGCTCTACGCCATGGGCGGGAGCGCCGGCGGGCTCCTGATGGGCGCCATCGTCAACATCAGGCCGGAACTGTTCAACGGAGTGGTCGCGCGCGTGCCGTGGGTGGATGTGGTCACCACGATGCTCGACGAGAGCATTCCGCTCACCACCTCGGAATACGACGAGTGGGGGAACCCGAACGACGAAGAGTACTACCACTACATGCTCTCCTACTCGCCGTACGATCAGGTCGAGGCAAAGGACTACCCCAACCTGCTGGTGACCACGGGGCTGCACGACTCCCAGGTGCAGTACTGGGAGCCGGCCAAGTGGGTTGCGAAGCTGCGGGCCACGAAGACCGATGACAACCGGCTCATCATCAAGATCAACATGGAGGCGGGCCACGGGGGCGCCTCCGGCCGGTTCCGGCGGCTGCAGGAGACGGCGTTCCAGTACGCGTTCCTGCTCGACCTGGAGGGGATCAACCAGTAGGAGTCTGTGACTGGCGACCGGCATCAAGTGGGGGCCGGTCCGTGCGCGGGCCGGCCCTCTTGCCGCCAACCGGTCCCCAGAGGGCTAGTTACCGGCTGCTCGCCGGCGTCTTCGTCTCCATTAGCAGCTGCTTGCGCTTGCGCTCGGGGAATCGCTCGATGGCGTAGCGAACTGAGGTGCGCGGCATGCGGCTGCCGTATTGCAGCAGGAAGCGCTCCAACCGGGCCATGTCGGTCTTGCCGGCCTCGCGCAGCAGCCAGCCGCAGGCCTTGTGCATCAGATCCTCCCGGTCGTCCAGCAGCCCCCGCACGACGCGATACGCCACGTCGAGCTTCTCACCCCTCCGGGCCGGGAGCACGAGGCTCACCACCGCCGCACGCCGCATCCACTGGTTGCGGGACGAGGTCCAGCGAGTCACGCGGGGGACCAGGTCCGGAAACCGTTCGATGAGAGGGGTCACGACCCCCGGTGCCAGGGCGTCGATCTCGGCCCAGTTGGCGAAGCGCCCCTCCCTGATCCACTGCTCCACGCGGCGCAGCAAGGTCTGTTCGTAGGCGCGGCGGTAGCGCCCCAGTAGCAGGACGCCCAGCACCCTGGCCTCGAGCTCCCGAGCCTGGGACATGGCGTCGCAGAACGCCACTGCGTCCGCGACATGCCAGGCGGACTTCACGTCCCGGTACAGCTCGCCCGCCAGAGCCCGCACTTGGGGCGCCCTGACACCGAGCAGGCGAACCGAGTCTCCCTGCTTGAAGAACTTCCGGCCACCGGCCGCCACCTCGGGGCTCGCCAGGGCCCTGAGACGGGCTTGGGCCTCCCGGGCGGCCTTCTGCGGCGTCGGGGGCCGCTGCGTGGTCACGAGGATGGGTCTCCTGGGTCCATTGTAGTGTGGTACTCCGCGAGGGCTCACGTTTGCACGGAACATTTGCTACCCTACAATGTCTTAATATGACAGCAGAACCCGCCTCTGGGGGTTTGATGGGATTGACCCGAAAGTTGCCTTTCCTGGCCGGTGCGGCGCTCGTGTGCGCCGCTGCGCTGGTGCCCGTGCAGCGGGCCGAGGCGCAGTACTTCGGTCAGAACAAGGTGCAGTATGAGAGCCTGGATTTCGAAGTGCTCAAGACCGAGCACTTCGATATCTACTTCTACCCGGAGGAAGAGGTCGCCATAGAGTACGCCGCGCTCATGGCGGAGCGCTGGTACGCGCGACTCTCCCGCCTGCTCAACCACGACCTGTCCGGACGCCAGGCCCTGATCCTGTACGCGAGCGGGCCCCACTTCCGCCAGACCAATCCGCTGCAGGGGAGCATCGGCGAGAGCACCGGCGGTGTGACCGAGATCCTCAAGCGCCGCATCGTGCTCCCGTTCTCGGGCCCGCTCGCCGAGACCGACCACGTGCTGGGTCACGAGCTGGTGCACGCGTTCCAGTTCGACATCACGGGCGAGGGCGGCGGCACCGTAATGTCCGGCGTACCGACGGTCATGCGTTACCCACTGTGGTTCGTGGAGGGCATGGCCGAGTACCTGTCGGTGGGCCCCGTCGACGCCAACACGGCGATGTGGATGCGCGACGCCGTGCGGCACCAGCTTCCGACGACCCAGCAGCTCGCCGACCCGCGCTTCTTCCCCTACCGCTACGGTCAGTCGCTGTGGTCGTACATTGCGGGGCGCTGGGGTGACGACGTGGTGGGGCGCATCCTCAAGGCCTCGCGCGCCGCGGGCGGGCCCCAGGTGGCCTTCGCCCGCGTGCTGCGGATGCCCGCGGACTCGGTGGTCTCGGCCTGGCATCATGCCCTGCGGTCGCATTTCGAGCCGCTCATCGACATGACGGGACGCGCCGCCGACTACGGGCGGCCGCTCATCACTCCGCTCTCGAGCGGGGGCCGCGTAAACGTGGCGCCGGCGCTCTCACCGGACGGGAGCAAGATCGTCTTCCTCTCGGAGCGGGACCTGTTCTCGATCGACATGTTCGTGGCCGACGCGTGGACGGGCGAGGTGATCGGCAAGCTCACGAAGACCGCCGTCGATCCGCACTTCGAGAGCCTGCAGTTCATCAACTCGGCCGGCGCATGGGACTACGAAGGCAAGTACTTCGCGTTCGGAGCGATCTCCAAGGGCCGCCCCGTCCTCACGATCGTGGATGCGGAGAATGGAGACACGCAGCTGGAGGCGTCGTTCCCAGAGCTGAACGAGATCTTCACGCCGACCTGGTCGCCCGACGGCCGGCACATTGCGTTCTCGGGATTGGTCGGGGGGCTGCTGGACCTGTTTGTCTACGACCTGCAGGAAGACAACCTCAGGCGACTCACCAACGACGCGTTCGCCGACCTCCAGCCCGCATGGTCGCCGGACGGCACACAGATAGCGTTCGCGACGGACCGGTACTCCACCAGTCTCTCCAGCCTGATCTACGGCAATTACGAGCTCGCTTCTCTCGACCCCATGACGGCGGCGATCCGCCCGATCCATGCGTTCGACGAGGGGAAGCACATCAACCCGCAGTGGGCGCCCGACGGCGAGAGCCTGTACTTCATCTCCGACCAGAATGGGATCTCGAACGTGTACCGGCTTGAGGTGGCGACCGGTGAAATGCTCCAGGTCACGAATCTGTACACCGGGGTCAGCGGCATCACGGCCCTGAGCCCCACCATTACCGTGGCGGCGGTGACGGGCGAGCTGGCGATAGGCGTGTACGAAGACGACATCAACGCCATCTACATGCTGGATCAGCCCGACGTGCTGCACGGAGGTCCAGTACTGCCTCCATTCCGGGGCATCGACCCTCGCGTATTGCCCCCGCCCGCCAGGCTGACCGA
>Ga0255054_10000040_pt1 | contig 55910 bp, 69 predicted proteins | sample JV7_2_23_MG_FD_188634 | JGI IMG/M metagenome (GOLD analysis project Ga0255054, IMG submission 188634) | Seawater microbial communities from Jervis Inlet, British Columbia, Canada - JV7_2_23 | ecosystem: Environmental > Aquatic > Marine > Inlet | place: Canada: British Columbia | collected... | reverse complement strand
ACTGACCATTTTCATTGCTTTCTATCTGTACAAGCGACGGACGCTTGGTGGGAGGAAAGGGGCCGGAGCTGGAACGCCGGCCCCCAAAAGGTACTGAATGCACCTGTAGAAGTATCCTATGCTTTACGTTGGGCCGCTCATGACCCCACCCATTCCATCGTGTCGGCGATCATGTGTGACGTCGTCAATTCACGTTGCTCTTTCCACTCGACCCACGCCGGGCTGTAGATCGCATCGCTTGGCTCGTCGCACAACACCGGCATGAAGTGATTGATGCCGTATTTCTCATGCGTCATCCACAGACCCTGCTGCGGTGGCTCATAGGAGAAGTTGTTCGCAAGACTGTACTCGTCGAAGCCCTTCGTGGTGCCGTTGATGATCAGGCTCTTCGACTGGAACAGCTTGTGGAAGTGACCGCAGAGCAGGGTGTCATATATCTCGTCGTCGTGGGGCAGGGCATTCGCCATGTTGCGTTTCTTCATGTCGCCACGCGTTATGGGTCCGATGGGTCCGATGATGCCGTCGCCACCACGGAACTGATCCCCGTGAGTGAGACGATATCCCCTGCCCGCAACCCTGAACGTGATGTCGCGCGCGGGAGGACACATGAAGACGACCTCGCCACGTGCTACTTGCTGAGCCAGATATCTCTCGAGCAGCTGGTACACGAGCCAGTCGGCATTGGTCGCGGCGGTGAACTTCGTCCAGGTCTTGAACGTCGCCCGCCCGTGGTTGCCCGGCACGCCAGGAATGAACAGCTTGCCATAGACCTTGAGCATCTTGAGGATGACGCCGTGAAGGATGTCGCTGATACCCAGTATCTGATCCATGAGACGCCGGTCGGAACCAACGGTCAATTCTTCGTGGATCATACCGTTGATGTTGTCGCCGCCCAGGACGAGGACAGCACCAGGGAACACGGGGTCTTTCAGCACTTCATGCGTCAGCATGATCGCGGTGTCGACCGTCTTCTGGATGCGACGCTCGGCGATGTCGCTGTCATATTCATTGGTGAAGAAAACCTCTTCGGCCTTCACGACCTCACCGTAGTGCAAGTCAGACAGGAACAGGGAGGGGATGCCGTGGTTGTACGACACGTCGGGGTTTGAGTTGACCCATGCAGGGGCCCGCCCCTCGTGCTCGCCAAGCTCGAGGATATACTGACGGACCTCGTCAGCCTCGAGAGTTTCTTTCTCGCGGTTGATTAGCTCGCGCTGGAGCCGCTTGACCTGTTGAGTGAGGACACTGATCTGAACGTCGGGTGTCTGGGGGATCAGGGCTTCGTCAGCCTGTTCCCCTTCATCGATCCACCGACGTAAAGTCGTGCGCGGGATACCCAGAGACGAAGCGGCGAGGGTTTTGTTGCCCCCCGCCGCCTTTAATGTCTCTTGAATATCGTCCCAAGATGGACGATCAGCCACCGTTGATCAACTTGTCGAGGGAGGCTTCCGTCGCCAGGATGATCGTGTCGCGTTCCGTCCGAAGTGTCTCGAGTTCTTCGGAAGTGATCTCCCTGCCCTCGGCGTGAGCCTTCATGATCATGGCGTTTGTTTTCTGCGCTTGCAGCAGATATTGGATTGCTCCGGAGAGCAGGACTTGTGCGAATTGGAAACCTACACCCATAGCGCATACCCCTTGGATTGGTTGACGTCGGCCTTGAAGAATTCAGATATAACGGCCTCGATCAGGTCGGTCTTCTCCGTTTCTGTTAGACCGGCTTGCGGACCCAGCTTGGCGAGTACCTGCTGGACCGCCGACAGTGCCAGGATGGCAGTCGTCTCGGCGTTGACGTTGTCCGGTGCCAAGCCCCACGTGTCCATCGCGATCTTGAGCGTTGCGATGAGCGGCTTGATTTCCTTGGCCTGTTCCACGGTGATGCGACCGGCGAAGGCTTCCTGCTGGATCGTCAGCAAGAGCGCCTTGAAGTTGCCGTCCGCCTGGACGTAGCGTTGGGTCGGTGTGAGGTCCGCCTGGGGAATGCGGCCCGTGGCACATCCTGCGACGAGCAGGACAGCCAAGAGTACCCCGATTTTCTTGATCATGAGGACGATCCGATCTTGGTGTTGGTGATGGCGCGGAAGTACATGTTGCCGACACCCCAGATACTGGCCCAGGCTGTCTCGATTAAGTCGAGCATTTCGCCGACCTGTTCGACGTCGGGCGTCACGGCTTCCGGATAGAATGATTTGATCAACAAGCCGCCCATCATGACGACGTTGAAGATGATTGTGCGATAACCTTTAAACATTTTATTCTCCTGCTCGGAAGTGGCACGTGTCTGACCGTGACAATTCCACTAATATTTCCCGATCAACCTGCGTCGCCATGTCCAGCTTTTTGTCCATGACTTGCATCGTCCTGTTTATCTCAACGAGCGTCCGTGTGTTGTCGTCATAGCTCTTGATGAACCGCTTGAGCAGCCACACAAACATACCAGAGAGCCATGTGATCCCACAAATCAGGATCACATTGAGGGGTGAGAGACCGACTAGATCAAGCATCACGGCCCTGCTTTTTCGACGGCACATATACGGTGGGTCCGTCGTCTATCTTGACTTCGAAAATTTCGATCATGTCGCCGTTCATACCGTTCTTGACCTCGCTAACCAGCTTCACAACGGTGGCGTTAACGGGCCATGGAATCTGTACGCAAGAGGTCGCCTGGATTATCTGGCGATTGGCTGCTGTTTTCGCGGTGACATGAACCTCGGACGCAAGCTGAGTCTTACAGAAGAAGCGAATGTTCACTCTCTGTTCCGGCTTGAAGTGATGGGCAGAAGTCGCAACCATAAGGCTGAGCGACACCACGACATACATAACAAGTCCCGCGATAAAATTCTTTAGCATAACAATCTCCAAAAGTGATGAATAATTATAACACGGCCATGCCGTGGTCGGCAAGTTAAAACCTTTTGAATGGTTGGATTGCTGGTGTGAAGTCGACGCCGCCGTACCGCCCTGTTCCCCTGGTGACGCGTAGTTCGTCGATCCAACCCTTGTGATATAGCGGGGTGGGGTGGTCTCGACCGCCGATCCTGACGGGTTCCGTCGTATCCTTGAGAACACGACCAGTGAAGGTTGCACTGGAGATCATGGTGCCGTTGTGATACAGATAAAATTTATGACCAACCCTGTCAACCGCCACGTGCTCCCAGGTATTTGTATTGACGGCCCAAGACTGCGTTATTAATTGATAGCTACTCGCACCAGTTCCATAGTAAAACAGGAACTGGAGATTTACGCCAGTGTGACTGAAATACCATTCCGCTTGAGGAACAGTAGACGCATACTTTGACATGAACACACCGCTACTCAGATCGCTCTTCGACATCCACATTTCAATTGTGAAGTCCAGCGATCCGAAAGAGAAATCCGCATGGTCGTCCCATTCAACCATGTCCAGGTTGCCGTCGAGCGTCAAAGCGCCGCCGCCGAACTTGGCAGCACCCGTGCTGACAGCGGCGTTGGATATATTGGTGATGTTGGCGAGGGCAGGGGAGACGTCACTCTCGTCGGTCGGGGTCGCGCCGTTGCCATCCTCGAAGCCCATGAGGCATATGACCTCGTCCCAATTGGGGTCGCCCGTGGCGTTGCTATACGGGTTGCCGCCATTGGGGAAGCGTGTCGTGTTCCCTGGGATCGGGAAGTCACGACCATCCCAATTTGGGAACGACCGGGTCATCGATATCGCTCCATCTGGAGAGAAATGCCGACGAAGTCTGACGCGACCGAGAGAGACATCGTGGTCAACTCGCCGTAGATCAATCCGCTATATGTCGACGGGTCCGTGTTGTAATACGGGAAGCCCAGCTGATCAATGTGGCTTCCGACAACAGTAACGCCCCCGCTGACGGTTGAAAACAACAAATCGGCATCCAAACGTGAGCTATTCGAAAAAAATCTCAGACTGGTGAGGTCTCCGCTGTCGCCAACCATATGGATTTGACGGTTCCAGCCGGCGCGACCGACGTCGACCTGGAATAGATGCAGGGAGCCATTCACGGTGTCGATGCTGGTGACCGTGGCGACGTTCTGGGGGAAGATGTGATGGTTCGGATTGAACACGAAGCCATCCTCATAGTGGGCCACCCCGACAGGTCTGTTGGCTGCGCTGTAGCTGGACACAACCATACCCGGGGTGAGGACCGATACGAACACGTCGTGCCCGGGGATCACATTCGACCACACGCCCAGGGACCGCACGCTACCGAACGATACGAAGTTCGCCTCGTCACCGGACGACAATGCGCTGACAGTCATAAGGTGAGGAGCGATATCCTCGCTGTTCGGATCGAACCGAAGGCAGAAGCCATCCGACCCCACGGTGAGAATGTCGCCAGTGTTGACGTCTTCCCCGACCTGTCCCTTGGCTCGGAAGCCAGTCTCCAGAATACCGAAGTTGCCGTTGATTGAGCTATCCCAATCGGCCTGTCCAGCACTCGGCTGGTCAAAATTATTTTGGTCTGTCGCCATGATTACACCTGTTCAAACAGTTGAAGTCGTTTGGTTCGATTGCGGAGAGCATCCCCGATATCGTTGTATGGGGTGACCCGAACAGAGAATGATCCCTGCCACCCATTGAAATCTTCCGAGTTGGTAGCCAAGCTGTAAACGTAGAAGCCGCTGTCAACCGTCACGCACCTTACCACCGTGCTCTGATCCGATGATAGTACCTGAACACGCCACTGGTGACTAGTCGTGTCCGTAACGAAGCGTCCATATAATCCAGTCCCGTGTCCACCGGCACCGTATCCCTTTTGACGAGCGGCGTCAGGCCACGTGAATGTTACTGCGGTTCCGGAAGAATGGACGTGCTTGAATTCAAGCGCACCCAGCTGGTCCGACGCCGTTCCCGTGATAAGGCTTTCCACGAAAGTATGAATTGGGGGTTGTACCTGCGGTTTAAAGAAATCACCGCCGATTTGATGGCTCTTCGCGTCGATGGATGCGATGTCATATTCCACTCCATTGAAGTTGAACGGGGTCACCTTGTAATAGATGGTCGTGCCGATCTTGTCCTCATTGTATGGGCGCGTGAAGATGCCACCGGCATGCTTGTGCCAGAAGTCGCCCGACGAGTGGGCATGGATATGTGTTCCACCCCAGCCGCGATAGAGCTTGTCGAAGCGGTAGTCATTCTGCCCGATTAGGTTGACGCCTTCGTAGGCCATCATTTCAGAACCGATCCAGATGTTACCACCACCCATTGCGCGGGCCGCGCCGCCCACGTCATCGAGAGCATGTGTCTGGACAAAGACTGCCGAGTTTGAATTGAACCCTGTTTGCGTATCTGTGCTGCGCGTGTCGGGCATTAGGTAAACCCGAACGTTCTCTTCGATGTGACCAGGGTCGCGAGCAGGGAGAGCATCGGCCATGATGCCACCGATGGCATAGGGCTGTATCTCGTCGGCCTTGGCGAAGGAAACGTTGTCGGCGGACACGTAGAGGCGAGCGCCCATCGACGCACTCAACTGGTTCCAGCCAACGAACAGCTGCGGGTTAGCACCCTGGAATTCCTGCGGCAGTTCATACATCTGGAAATTCGCCGGGGCACGTGCGGGACCGAACAGAGAATTCTTCGTTTGGACACCCGCTGAGTTGATCGCCAGCGTTCCGACGTTGACATACTGGACCTCTTCAACCGCGGTCACGTCGAACACCATCGTGTCGGTCTCTTCCCATGTCACGAGGCGGACGCGGACACCAGTGTTCAACGCCGGATCGGGATGGAAGCTATCCACCAGGGTGAACACGTCTCCCGGCTCCAGGTCAGAATCCTTGGGACCAAGCTTGATAGCGAACACGCTCTTGGCATACAGGTTCGACCACAGTGTGCGGATGGCAATCTTGTTGGCTGTCTTTTCAGACATGACGAACTTCGGCGGGAACTCACGCGGGCGAATGCCGTTCAAATCCTGGTCGACCTCGTCGTTGACCTCGATAAAGTTCTGGCGATATTCCAGTTCACGATCCAGATAGTTAACCTTGACCTTATTGGCACCCTCCTGCCTCGCCATACGCGTCACGGTGACGGGGGCCTCGCCCTCGTCGGTGATCAGAAGGTGGTCATTGTCGATCACCCTGACGGGGTCGGTTGACAAATCTTGCAGACCAAATTTATAGACGCCGCCGACATTGGTAAGAAAGCCGCCATAAGTTCCCAATAGCAATTTGATATGGGACAAGTAGCCCGCCTCACGATTGTAGATGGTGCTGACGCGGATGTCCTCGGAGTCACAATACTGGAGGGCAAGGTGATATGAAGTCGTGTCGATAGCCGACGTCGGAATACCAACGCCGAACGCCGGGTTGGTCAGGATTTCATAGATGATATAAGGAGGGAGAACGTCTTCGCCGCCACCGATGTTATAGTCGCCGAACTTAGACGTAACGACAACTCCATCCATCGCTACGTCAGAAGACGTGTTGTCCTCGATCACATATGCGACCTTGGTTTCCTGATTGAGGGTCAGGAACCTCCAGCTTGGCGTATAATTATATCGGCTCACGACGCCGACGTCGTCAACCGTGTCATATGTATTCCCCTCGCCGGCTCCATGCTGAGTATACAGACCAGATATCGGATTGAAAATATACAGGCGAGCCTTTGAATATGCGCCGCTCGGTGTCAAGTCTTCCGAACCAGTGAAGCTCTTCGCGAACACAACCAGGGTCGCGCCAGCAGCCTCGCCGCTCGTGACGATCTCAACGAAGGGAGCAGGGTCATAGTCGTCGTTGTCATCCACGGTGCCGTCGATATTCTCCCCTGCATCATCGAACGGGACGTTGGCAACCTGGGTGGTGTTGTCGATGAAGTCGGCGTTCGCCACAACGGGTGAACTGATAGATACGGGCGAACCATCTGCCACAACACCGCAATCAAAATAGGCTATCCACCCATTCGGATACGTCGCCTTGTTCGTGTTGACGTATGAGTTTGCATCCGACGCGGCGGGAGTGTCGTTGTCCGCCTCGACGTCGGCCTTACCGATATAGAAATAGTAGCGAGTGTTGTAATTTCCAGACGACAAATCAACAACGCCGACGAACCAGCCGAACGCCTCATAGCCACGAGACGACTGATGGATACCGAAATATTCTCCAACCTGACCAGTCAAATCTGCGGTGCGAGCATCGATCTCATACGTTCCGCTATCTTCAACAAATGTCCCCAGCATCGTGGTGACAGAGGGCAGGGTGAGCATTTGGAAGTCGCGGCTGGCGCTGACAGAGTTCTGATACGCAAGGACCAGCGGTTCCGCCGCCGTACCAGCACCAGAAATACCCAAGCGGAGCCAAACCGTGATGTTCGAACCGATATCGTTGCTGTCGCCCTGATACCCGCCGACCTGCTCAACAAGACCGCTGGCATTAATCTGACACAGAACGAACGCGTGGTTTGCTCGGGAACCGGCACCGATGTCCTGACCGTAAACTAGGAAATAATTCGTGCCACCGATAGCAGCGCCACTCGTCTTACTGGTGAACGTGTAAGCTGCCCCGGGGTCAAGACCCGCAGAGGTGGCAAGGGCGTCTACTTCGGCTGCTGTAATACTATCCGTCAGTGTTCCATCTTCCGCGCGGATAACGCCAATGGCAGTCGAGCCGCCGTTCGCGCCGACTATGAGATAGTGATTTCCATCCGCACCTTCGACCATCGCCTGACCAGCCATGCGTGAGTCGGTCACACCAGAGCCGATGTCACCGATGTATGCGCTGTCGAATGTAATGCCTGCGTCGCCGGGTCCAATCTCAAACGACAGCTGTGGGATACTGGGGCTTGACCCAAGGTTCAATTGCTTGATACCAAGGTACGAAGTATATGGGAAGCGGTGAGGAAGACCCACGACCGTTGCGAAGTGCGCCCAGTTGTCCGCCTGACCCTGGTCAGCGGTTGGGAAAGCGTGAGCGAAGTGAGCTTCTTCAAACGTGAGCGCAGCGTTTTGAGGACGGTCGATATCAGACTTGAAGAAGTTGATGCTGCTGGACGAGCCGCGAGAGATCGCGACGAGTGTGTCGTCGTTCAGCCTGTCGGCCCCAAGCCAGCCGCCGAAGATGTCAACCCGAACAGGGGACATTCCAAAGTGATAGAGCAAATCCCATTTATATTCATAGCTCGCCTGTGTGGCAGAAGACTTTGCGCCGCCCTTGCCACCACCGGAGCCGCCGCCCTTACCACCACCACCCGCGCTCTGGTTGCTCTCGTGACGTAGAACCGTGAAATTATTTTGCCATACGATATTGCTCGACACCCGATTGGTGCCGAATAGTATGGGCATCGTGGTCCCTCGCAAAGCCTGATTTATGCGAGGCATCTCCTGTGCGCCGGGGTCGAAGATTTGATTTTGATCTTCCTCTTCCTCACCGAATACCCAGCCGCCGACCATCCACCCGATTGAGAAACCGAGAGGTCCACCGAAATATGCGCCAATTGCACCGAAAGCGCCCTGTCCTGCCTGTCTGAGTGTCATGTCTTTTTCACATCAAAATATTTCACTTCGCGAAGCTTACCACCGTTGCCCATACGGAAGAAGTCTTTGCCCGTCTCCGTCACACACCCATGCTGAGTGCGACCCCAGGCATGGAGATATTTGTTCCTCCCCGTGATAATCGCAGCATGGCAGAAGTTCCTGCCGATCTTGAACATAGCAAGCCCACCCAAGAACGGTTTCTGAACCTCGGTCACGTATGGCAGGATGAAATCCATATAGACGTCGTCATCGCGATGTACTGACCAGTCTTGAGCGTAGTCCTTGGGAAAGGGCTTAAAGGGTCCAATGAGGGGGTTATATATTTGATAGACGATTCCCCCACAGTCACAACCAATCCCTTTGACCCTACCCTTGTGTTGATAGGGAGTTCCAAGCCACGTCTTGGCTTCGTCAACAACATACTGTCGCCAAAGCTCGCCATCTAAAAGGCGTCTTCTTGTATCGGTATCCATTCAAATCCCAAAAATGCTGACGAGTTATCATAAAGAGAGTGGCAGTCTGCAACCCTCCGCTTGCGGCAACCTGGAAAGATCGTGGCGACCATACCGCCGATGCTATTGACCGGCAGGGGATGGGACAGGAGAAGAAGGTCTCCCGTGTGGGCCCTGATCGTTCTCGCGTGCCCTGAGTTGACGCCGCCTGTTACGGTGAAGCGTCCGAAGTCGAAGCGACCGTTGTCGTAGCTGAGTGTCAGAGTACCGGACCCTGCCAGTATCGCGATTTGCGTAGAGGACGCGACATCGATAGACGTAGTCTCAAGCGTGAGAGTAACAGAAGACGTGTCAAACCCGCACCCGGTTCCCCCAAAACGCCAGACACAGGTGTCCTGGTAGTTATAATACGGCCACCGAGTGTTCCCTGACCCATACGTTCCACGAGCCTGTCCGCTAAGCTGGTTCCTGTCATAAGAAATATCTCCAAGCTTTCCCTGAAAAAGTTCGTAGCGTCCGAAGTCCGGAGTATCAGGGAATATCCGACCCACCTTCAACGTCGCCATATCAAAGTCATTCGCCACGATAAGCTCTGACAGGATCGCACCCGTGTTCGCCATGACGAAGTCGACGATGCTCACGCCCAGGTCAGTGTCTTCCTTCACGCCCGACACGGTGCGACCGGGGAACGGCAAATATTCTGTGAGAGTTCCTGATAACGTATATGTTACCGGCGCATTATTCGTCGTCCAGTGGAAGCTCGGCCCCTTCGTCTCCAGGTCGATCAGCTCGCACATTGTCACGGCGTCTTCTTGAAGCTTGTCGAAGAACGCAGAACTTGGAAGAGTGCGGCTCATGGCAATTCCTTTATCGCCAGCCTGATTGAAAACTGGCCCCAGATGATGACGTTCTCTTGGTACTTGCTGTCGAACACGCACTTCTTGAAATGTTGCAGAGACGTAGCCGTCCAATAGTCATCCGTGTCGATACTCTTGACCGTGAGGTTCCCCGTGTCTTGATCGTAATCGTATTCGTTGCCGAGTGTAACGAAACCAGATTTATTCGACGTCATCGATCCAATGGTCGTGGTGTCCACGCGCATGAAGAACGAAGACAGATCAAACATCCCCAGGCTGGCTGGTTCCGTGACAGCGCCCGATGTAACGAAGACAGAGTTGACGCGGAACTCATCCGGGTCTTTCATAAGGAACGGAGTGGTTCGACCCTTCTGTAAATTGTAGAAGCTCGAAAGTCCATCCTGCGTTAAGTCGCTGATGTTCTTCCACGGCACAGAGTACCGGGCGAGCGGACGTATCCAGGGAGAAATCCCCTGCTGCTCGCCGCTATCATACTGAGCGATATTCTCGTTCCAGGCCCACTCACGATTTAAGCCAGCGGGCAGGGGTGATGTCGGGAAGATATTGAGAGCCATCTTATCGTCCTCGGTTCAGGTTTCGCTGAGACTGCATGGCCCTGGCGATCTGGTCGGAGTTGCTGCGAAGGAACTCGGCTCCAGACTTCTGATCGATGGCCTGAATTGTGATATTGAAATTGTCTCCACCACCACTGCCGTCAGACTTCACACCAAGCTTACCACCCACGCGCGTCAACGGCATGATCGCTTCGGTGCCAGCCTCGCCAGCGAGACCGAACATCGTCGGACCACGAATGATGCCGCCATCTGCGAACGGCTTGACCTTGCCCTTGAACGCGTTGCCATTGGCAGAGCCACCGAAGAATGACGCGGCGAGACCACCGATGGTTTTGAAGAGCGCGCTGCTACCATCTCCACCACCACCACCACCACCGCCACCGCTACTGTTCTGAGAATTGAGCGCGTTGATCGCAGCGGTGCGGAGTTGAATTTTGACAAGCTCGATCAGATAGTCGATAGCCGCGTCGGTGATCTTGTCGAACGCAGCCTGTGTGACCTCTGCGAACGTCGTCGTTCCCTTGATCAAGCCCTTGATGCCGTCGTTCAATACGCTGTCCATCGCGTCGCGCACGCCCAGCCACAGGTCACGAGCAAGGAGGCCGGCCTCAGTGGTAGCTGCCAGGGCATTGTTCTGCGCCGCCGCAACCTTCTCGAGGTTCGCCTTCTGGTTCTCGAGGAACTTGGCTTGATCACCAGTCGCCTTCTTAAGCTTCTCGTTGATCTGCGCGATCTGTTTTTTGGTTTGAAGGATGGAAATGTTCAGTTCGTTCCGGCGATCTTCGACCTCGTCGCCACGTTCACTTGACGTAAGGATGGCGAGGCCACCGCGCGCCTGACGGTTCAACTGAGTGACCTGCGCCTTGGTCTGCGCGTCGTTCAGCTTCATCTGAATGGCGAGTGTCTGAGACCGCAATTCCTTCTGTTCGCGGATCAGGTCCACTGCTTTTAAGTTCTCGGCGTTGATAGACTTCTGGGCGGCGAGCAACCTATCGAGTTGACCAAGATCAGCAGCACCAGCGGCGAGCAGGGCCTTCTCCAGCTGTATCTGCTTCGCAATGTCGGCTCCGATATCTTTGAACTTCGCATTGACCGCGTCGATCTTGTTCTTCCACTCGTCGGTTCCCTGCGTCAGTTTCCTGTATTTCTCGAGCACTTCACCAGTGCGAGCGTTGACCTTCGCAACCTCCTTGGACAATGCGATATCTCTCGTCTTCTGAATTTCTTTCCTGGCGCTCGCAGCCAACCCTTCGAAGTCTGCAATCTCGGAGGACAGGGCTTTAATGTTTGCGACGTCCCGCTCACTCAGGATGGGCTTAGCCTTGAGATCGGCAAGCTTCTTCCTACTCGACTTCAGCGTTCCAAGCAGTTTGTTAATTCGGTTCAGACCTGTCTCGGCAGTTTTTATAAATGGGAATGTCGAAGCGGCTGCTGACCCTGCCTTCAAGGCTTTGTCCATGTCGCGAAGCTGTTCGCGCGAGCGCGTTGCTACCTTACCCAAACCTTCGATTGCGAAGCGAGACTTGTCGGTTCTATTTTTGACCTTGTCCAAACTTTCCTGAATTGCATCGGCCTGTTCTTTGGTTCCGATGATCTCTTTGCCGAACAGGGTCATACTGTTCGCCGCGCCTTTAGCTGCGTCAGAGGTATCCCTTATCGTCTTGGCAACTTGCTCGTCGGTCAAAAACTTAGGGGTTGGATCGTCTGCCGTGCTGAACAATTCTCCAAACCCAGCGAACCCAGTCTTGATAACCGTGAAAAACTCGTTCCAGTCTTTATTAATATTGGATATTTTTTGAGACAGCCAGATAACACCGTTCGCCAAAATCCTCAACGCCTCTACCATTACCTTGACGACGTCCACACCCTGAACAAGGAGACTGAAAAACTTATCGACGTCATCTTGATTGAGGGTTTTGATCCAGTCGGCAGTCGCCGTTCCGATGTTCTGGAACGTAGCGGCGAGGCGAGCGGTCACGTCGGTGTTGGCGTCAGAGAATTCGAACAGGGCCTTCTTCGCTTTGGAGAACGCCCCCTGGATAGAACCAAGAACGGTGCTACCCAGGCTCTGCGCGAAGCCGCCGAACTCTTTTTCCAAACCAGAATTCAATGTCGTGATGAAGTCAAGCGATGCGATCTCACCCTTCTCGACGGCGGCGATGACCTGGGAGATCGACTTGCCGCTCTCAGTGGCGAACACGCGCATGGCGACAGGCAGGGCTTCACCAATCTGCTGGCGCAATTCTTCCATCGACAGGACACCCTTACCAGCGACCTGCTGGAGACCAATCGAGAACCGTTTCAATTCCTCGGACGTTCCACCAAACGCAGCGATGGCGTCAGCGCCGAACTGAATGGATCGGAACGCGACCTCGCTTTCAATGCCGGCGGCGCGCAGTCGCGTGAAACTATCAGTAACCGCGTCAATTGAGAATGGGGTTGAGCCGAACGTCTTAAATAATCTGTCGAATGTCACGCGCGCCTTCTTGGCTCCACCCTCGACGGCGGTCAAACGAATGAACATCTGCTGCATATCACCGATGACCTGGACAAGGCCCTTCGACACACGGACAAGCGTGCCAACGGCGAGCAGACCAAGTGCCAGTCGGAAGCCCTTGATCGAACTCGTCGCCCGCTTCGCCGTCTTGCCAATCTTGTCGACGTTCTTCTCCGCTTGCTTGAGCGGAGCGTTGGTCTTGTTGTTGGCGGTAATGTTGATGCCGATATTAAATGCCATGTTATCGCGGCCTATTCTGTTCCTCAATAAGCATCCTGTTCATAGTCCGCCCCAGGATGTCGAGGCAGGACCAGAAGAACGCATCCTGATACATTATAGCCTGTCCGTCAGGGGTTTGATAGGCGAACCACCCCTGCTCGGACGACCTATAGCACTTGAAAAACCAGCCTAAATAGAACTGCGCCGACCGTTGACTTGTCCGTATCTCAGCGATACGAGACGATGTCAGGGGGTTGCTTCCCCATCGGGCGGCGCGCTCGAGTTTCCCATGTCGTCATCCGATGGCGAAGAGAACTCGGACAGCTTCATCAGAAGTTCCGCGGCGAGGTTCAGGAAGAACGGGAAGCCGACAACGCTGTCAACCTCAAGGATATTCCCCTCGCCGTCGAAAAGATTTTGAACATCGACATACGTGGGCAACAGGTGTCCCGTCGTTTTGACGATGGGCTTCAACTGGTCCGTGGACATATCGGAGACCTCGGTCTCACCGGCTACGCCGGCCTCGTTGAACGCGTCGATCAGGAAGATCAGATCGGCGACGTTCATCGGTCTGATGGTGGCAGTGATCTGATCTGCCGGTGCGAGCTTGTCGTTGCCCCTCCACTCGGGGACATACGTGGTCTGTTTGGAAAACGGAATTCTCATAAGAGTGCCCTCTTGGTTTAAGTTTTGGAGGAAAGGTGCAGTGTGAGTGTACCTTTCCTCCGTTTGATAAACTTAGTTCTCGTAGCCGCTCGTGACGTTGTTCAGCTGGATGCGGAACATTTCACCAATCGTGGAGTCGTACTCGGCCTTCGCGGTAAAGGTCGACACGATACGGTTGGGGCCACCCATCGGAGCGGAGAAGGAAAGGAACTTCATGCTCGGAATGTGAACCCGGAGACCGTAATAGCCCAGGAATATCGAAGTGTCCAGCGAAGCAATATTGCCGATGCTCATGCCGCTGTTGACATTCATGGTCGTGATCCGCATGCGCCGGGACTCGTATGCGATGAACGCATCGTATTCGGCGTGCGAAGCGAACGAGAGCGTCCCGCTGATATTCATCCGGCGGAAATCATTCGGCTGGAATTCAGCGTACTTTTTCGTGCCGTCAAGCAGGACGACCCCCTCGTGAGGAACTTCGATGGACAGGGTCAGCTGCTCGAAGTTGGCGTTGGCCGCGAGGTTCGCGGACGTGGTATCGGTGGAGACCTCAATCGAAGTCATGTCCCAGACCCACGGCTTGCCGCCGGAAGAGACCAGGGAGTTGATCGCGGCGATGCGCTCGATGCGCGTGACGTTCTTCGACATCAATGTCGCCGTCATTGCCAGGAGGGCACCGGCTTGGAAGTTGAGTTCCAGACCCGTGACGATGCTGCCGTTGAACTGGAACGCAGAACCAACGTCGCGATAGACCATCGCAGCAATCGGCTCCAAGAACGCGGTCGGAGAATGCGCGGCCTGACGAGGAATGAAATTGTGATAGAACTGAGGCTTGCCAGCTTCCGAACCTGAGTTCGCGCCGGTCGAGCCAGCGTTCGTGATCATGGAAGAGACGTCCGCGCCGATGGCTGCATGCAACAGAACGCCCATCGCATTGGGGTTCGGCTCCATGACGATGTCTCCACCGCCGAAGTCGATGCCCTTGTGGGACGGGGGCGCGTCGCGGCGACCCGTAATCGAACCCTCTTCGAGTTCTTCGAGAGTATGTTCCATGCTTTCTGAAACGAAGTTCGTCCAGAGATTAACACTATTGATGTTATTCCCAATAGACGTGACCTTCGCGAAGCCAATCTGTCCACCTGTTCCGGATGCCATTTTATTCTCCTAGGTTATAGCCGGGACGAACACGAGGACATCAACCTCGAATTCAGCCATCGCCACGAACGACTTGCTTTCGTCATCCCTGGCATTTGCAAATTCTGCCGGGCCTAGTTGAGAAGTCTCAAGGTCTGTGTCAAATCCGGGGTTCGCCCTGATAGCGTCTTGAGCCAGCTTAACCAAGCTATTCCGCAGTGTAGCGGCTTCATTATGGGAAGTAAAGTCGAAGGCAATAAGCGTGCAGACGTAGGTTGCGCTCACAACATACTCATTTCCCGCACGAAGTTCGGGGTCAGAACGCTGCAAGACCACGTCGCAATAGGGCATATTGTGGATGCCGACATCGCGCTCGTCGCCCTCATAGCGAACCAACTCGAGAGCCGTCACATTGGTCTCGATCAAGGTCCGAAGGCTCTCGCCTATCCCATTGTAATCTATCACCTTGTCCTCGCAATTATCTTCTTGAGCCACGCATCAGCTATAGGTTGCATAATCTTCACAGCTTCTCGCTCTGTAGCAAACACTCGTCGGGCAGGGACATTACTCGCCTTGGCCCGGCGGATCGATATGCTGTTTCCGGTCACCCCTTCCAGGGCGTTCGGGTTTCTCAATGGTATCGTGACCGGCTTGCCGACGAAGCCCGGCGTCGTGAACCCTTTCTCATGGTCCTGAATGTTCCAGCCCGTCGCCGTGTGTCCGATTACGAGGTTGTTCCCGACCAGCTTGAACGAGATATTCTTCCTCTCCGTGATCAGGGCCTTCCGTCGTCCTGTCCTGGCCCTGGCCCATTTCCCAAGCTTCGGATATGTCCCGTTGTCTTGTGTCGTGATCCGATTGCGGGCGTCGTCTCTGATGCCGCGACCGAACATATTGAATAGGGACTTGGTCTTTCGCAGTTCCCTGCGTATCTTGACCAAACCCTCGCGCGTCTCGACCAGTCCTGTTACGCGGATCGTCGTCACACCGGACACCCATCAGTGCCCAGGGGTCCGTCGCCGTCCCGCGCGTCCCGGTCAGCGTTGACGTGGTCGCGGTCAACCGCCTGATCCAGTTCGTTGAGGACCGGGGAGAAGATCGTATGATAGCTCCCCGTCGAGGACCAAGCCTCATTGTCCCCCGAAGAGAGAAGGGTCTGCGACGCCGTGTTCAACAGCATCTTCCCGTCCCTCAAGTCCTCGAGATATTTCAGGCCCCGATCATACCGACCCTGCATGAAGTCAGGTAGCTGTCCAAGCTTTTCGAACAGCATATTCGCGATAGCAAAGTCTGAGGCAATCATCGTCACGATAGGCTCCGCGACGACCGGCGTCTCATACCGGGCGGCGAGGAATGCGTTCATGAAGCTCTCTGCATCAGAGATGAATATCGATGCTACATCATCACTGGAGACATCCAGAGAACCCGCCCCGACCATAGAGCCGATGGGTTTGTAGCGCGCGAATACGTCGGTGATCGTTGCATAGGCCATTAGAAATACTTGCTCCTTCGTTGCTCAAATTCAGGGTCAAGTATCTGCTTGACCACACGCATCAGTTCGTCGGTGTCTAGGAAGCGACCCTTGAGAACGCAGTTGCGATCATCGAGAGACAGCCCCAGTTCGACTTCCATGCCTGTGCCCAGCAGCTTCCGGATTTCAGAGAGATATTCGATTGCCTGGAACGTGCCAGAACCGAACGTCGCCATGTCCTTCCAATTCTCATTGTAATACTCATTGCCCTCATTTGCCAGCTTAAGGGCCGCTTCCATTTGATTGTCTGCGTGCGCCCAACGCATCCGGTGAATGATATCGCGGAACCAGAGGAACTTCCCAAGCTTCCTGTCATTCGTCTCGTGGTCCCACACCAGGAATGGGAAGTTTCGGTGGAAGCGATCCTTCCTGATATCCTCATTGACGTACCCGGTGTGACCCAGGTCGACGTCGGTCAACATGAAGCATTCCCCGGGGCCACCCTTGGGAACCTCGAAGTGCTCATGGATATGACCGACAGCCTTGTACCCAGCGCCAGTCCGGAAGAGACGAGCAGGGCGATCAATCTGGATAGCCGCGCCGCGCGGGGCGACGGTGAAGTGATGTTGAGGTATGATATATCCACTGAGGTTATTCGGACGGAGGTATCGACCGATGTTTCCGGATAGGTATTCATCGGTGTCGATCCACATGATCCAGTCGAACCATTCCGCCAAGTCCTGCGTGCTGGCGTTGCGGGCGTCGTCGAACCCGAAGCCATCCTCGTTCCACTTGTCGTCCGTCTTGGTGGCGATCTGTATTTTCGGAACGTTCAGGATGCGGTATTGCATGTGGGGGTGGTCCTGAAAGAACTGGTCAATCAGCTGTCGTGTCCGGTCAGTGCTCGGCCCCATTGCAAACTGCACGAAATGAACCTGATTATCGAGGCTGTGCAGCGTGTGCAGGATGGTATCCTCGTCGTTCATGCAGATGATAGCCGCGCCTACTGTCTGCCTGGAGTGGGCTTCCCTCGCCTTTTTTAGCGGATTGAGGGGTGGAATTTCCTCGTGATCAGCCTCATAGGTATAGAATAGATTGCCGATCATGCGCCCGTCGCCGCCCATCCCATTGGATAGGGACATCATCTGCATGGCTGGCTTTTTACCGAACATGGTGCGCGCCGCATTCTTGTCCAGGTGCCAGATGTGATTGCGCCATTGGAACTCGTCCTTGACCACGGCGAACGTCATCGGCTCCCAAGCACCGTATGGTGTGGTGATGATCACCTGTCCTCCAAGCTTACACATGGCTTCCACACCTTGAGCGACCTCCCACGGTCGGACGCAGTGCTCCAGAACCTCGACACATATCACGGCGTCAGCTTCGGGAGCGTATTCGTTTTCCAAGATACTCAGTGCGTTCAGGGGCGTCTCGATCTGGTGAGCGGTCAGGTTCGTGGTTCCGAAATCTTCCCTGAATCGATTGACCATATCCACGTTCTGCCCGACATGGTCGAAGGCGACGAAGGTTCTGTCTGGAAAGTCGTGAGCAAGAGGGCCCGAGACGTGACCTTCGCCACATCCGTACTCGACAATAAAGTCGCCGGGCTTGGTCGTCTCAGCAATAGTTTTCTTGATAGCTTCAAAGCGTTGAGTTCCCCTGGCGTAATCGATCCCATAACAAATCTCCGGTTCCTTCATCGCGTAGAAACGCTTGTAATACGAAGCCAGATTTTCATAATCATTATCATCCTCGGGAAGAATGAACGGATAGAAAGCTTCAATTTGGTTTGCCAACTCCTTCGACGGAAGATTAAGATGGCTCTGCTCGGTCAGGAGCGCGTAGGCAGGGATGACATCCCCGTCCTGCACCAGCGACCATGCCCGCGAGAAGACCTGCGACAGATCGGGCTTGGCGTTGGCAACCGCGATCCTGGCTCCGGTGTCCCAGTATAGGTCATCGCGGAGGGGCATCGACTGGACGGCGCTGCTGACTGAGAACTTCCCGATCTTGTCGGTCAGGCAATACCGAACGAAGTCTGCGAAATATTGACACCAGTCGTCATCCCCGACCTCATCAAATTTTGCCTCGGTCATATTGCACCATTTCTCGAAGAAGGTTCCGCAGTTCCCCAGGGTCTCTTCGAGAGCACCTTCCATCGTCGTCAGGAACGGGGTTTCCACGCTGATGCATTCCCGCGCGAGGATGCACGAGGTCTCTTCGAACTGGGTCGGGTAGATGTATGCTGCGCTGTCCGCGAGCAGCTGGCGCATTTCCTGCTGACGGAGAGAACCGACGATCTCGACATTGGGAAGCTCTTGAATTCGAAGATGACACCATTCGTAAAACGATTGCATTTCCGGTGGGAAGTGAGCGTACATGGCGACCTTGAGATTGAATTCCGGAAGCCTCTCCATGATGCCGCCGGGCCGGATCAAGTTCTCCAAGCCGCGCTCGGGACGCGCCGCGTAAACAAGCTGAGTCTCCGACCGGGGTGCGGGGAGGGTTTGGCAGGGCACGATGCCGTTCGGAACCACCTTGATCCTGTTCAAAGGGTAGTCGGTGACCTCGTTGATCTGATGCCGATACCAATCCGACACCGCCCATATCTCGTCCACTGTCCAGGCGCATTGTTCCAGCGCGGATTTGAGACCCCGGTGGGTGGCGATGTCGTGGCACCAGAGAACCTTCTTCCTGGCCTGTGCGTTGACCGCGACGATGCGCGGGTCGCGCGAGGCGATCAAAAGGTCGCACTGCGTGTTGCTGATGTACGCGGAGTAGTTGTTTATGTGAACGTATCGCACGCCCTCGGAGCTATCGGCCCCGTTGTCGATGTAATCTGGCTCACCCTCGGCGGGGAGTTCGCAGAAGACGGTCACAAGGTGGTCCAACGCTTTGAGTTCGTTCGCCATCATTATGACAGCGGTTTCCGACCCACCAAGCGACTTGTACTTGAGGGTGTCAGGGCCGAATGGCATTCCGCCAGCGGCGATAACAATTTCCATGAGTGTGCTCCAAAATAGTGGTGGCGACGCCGGGGCACGAAACGTCGCCACCGGGGTCAGCGATCAACTGACCCTTAATTATAACATGTAAAAATGGCGCGCCCCAATAGAAGCGCGCCATCTTTTTTACGTGCCGGTCAGCCTTATATCACGGACTGAACGCGGATCGCCAGATCGGACGAGACGATCTTCTCATCTTGGTAGTACCCGGCTTCGAGTTCGAAGATTTTCTTCTTAACGTCGAAGGGGTGACGCTGAACCGCGAACGGCACGCCAAGCAGGGGCGATGTCCAACGGAAAGCGTTCATCCACGTATCGGTGTACTTACCGGCCAGCAAGCTCACTTTGGCAAGCCAAATGTGATTTCCCCACGCATCGCCAAGCGACCAGGAACCGTTCTCGGTTTCCGTTTCGGCGAAGGTGTTGATCTGGGCCGCAGGAACCAGGATGCGATCCACGCCAACGAGGGTGGCAAGCTGCGTATCGGTAACCAGACCACCGCGATCACCAAACAGGATGTCACGCAGCTGGTCATTTCGACGCAGCTTCGTCATCACCTGTTCGGGCACGATCAAGATGTTCGGGCGCATGCCCGTGTACTGGCGGAAGTTTTCGACTTCACCCGCGAGATCATCCAGAGGGCGTGAGCCGGTGGTGTTCGACCAAGATGTGTTGATCGCCGTGACGGTGTGAACGTTGGTGGAGTCGACCGCGAGGGCCGCAACACGCTGCTCATAATCCATCATCAAGCGATCCGTGACGAGAATGGCAGAGCTTTCGCCCCAGGCCAGAACTTCGTCATGGTTCACTTCGTCTTCCACGGGCCAATCCGTCGCGAGGGCGTAATTGGGGCAGAAGAACGTGTCGGAGGTCACGGTCGTGTGGACCTTCTTGGCCTCGGTGCCGGGGGCACGCGCGGACAGGTTGGTCTCATGGCGACGGTTGTGACCATGGTTGAACTTGTAATAGATGTCGGACTGCTTGGAGACCGGGGTGATCGGCAGAAGCTGATCGGCAATGAAGCCTTCCGGTCGCCGTCCGACGACTACGTTGGACAGGGGCACATCGACGTGAAGGTCGCGGCCTGTTGAGGGAGTGCCGGGCATTGTTATTCCTCCTTATGCACTGTTGACGGTGACGTTGTGCGGCGCGAGTTCGAGAGTGAACACGGAGCCGGACGCGGCGGTGGTCATCGCTCGGCCCATGACGGTCTTGGTCTGTAGGTACTGACCAGCGGAACCGGCATTGATGGTGCCAAACGCAAGGGTTTCGCCGAAGCCCGACGCGGCACTGACGACCCAGTCGCCAGCAGTGACTGCTCCACCCGCATCGACGCGGACGCGGCCCGAAAGGGCGACCTCGGCGTGCTCTGCGGCTTGGGGCTTGTTCATCAGCACACCCATGCCACCAAGGGCAAGAGCGTGAGATACGAGGCCGACACCGATGTGGTCGACGAAGCGATGCTGCATGGTAGACAGATCACCGGACGCCACGAAGGTTTCGGCTACTACGCGATTTGTGTCAGCCATGACTTATTCCTCCAATCCGAAATAGCGCACTTTCAGTTCCTCGTCCTCGGACAGGACAACGGTTCGTGCGGTGGCATAATCCATGCCGTCGTTTGCTTTCATCTTGGCGTCGGCCTTGACGTGAACCTCGGCGCTGGCATCGGCATACTCGCCCTTGTCGGGGCTTCCGCCATTGCCTTTCTCATCAAGGTCAACCACCTTGGGAAGACTGTCGATGAATTCGGCGAACACCTGGGACATCGACTCTTCCTTGTCACCGAACTTCACGGAACCCGTGATATTCAGGGCCAGGGCCAGAATGCTATCCTTGTTCTTCGGAAGAACCTTGCCGTCTTCGATGGCTTTGTCGACCATCGCCTCGGCGGTGGCTTTCCGTGTGTCGTCTTCGAAGGTGCGGAGATTGTCCTCGGCAGTCTTCTTGGCGGTCTCGGCATCGGCAACGCTGGTCTCAAGAGTGGAAACCTGTTCGGCGAATTCGGCTTGAACCGTCTCCACCGCTTTGCCAACAGCCGCCTCGACGAGCGCGTCAACTTGCTCTTGAGAATAGGTTGTCATGTCGTTTTGCTCCTTAAGCTCGACCACTTCACCAGTGAATTCCGGACCATCCGGTTCCGCGGTGAAGAGTGTGGCGGCGAGTTCTTTCAAACCCTTGACCGCCGGTAGTTCCGCGCCCAAGAGCGCGACCGCCGTAAGTACGTTTTTGAACTGTTTCCCATTAAACTCGGTTTTCGGGAACATTTCAATACTTACGGAATTAAAGCGACGCTCTTTTATCAACTCGAAAAGGGCATCGGGAACGTTGGCGAAGTCGGCGAGGATTTTGTTTCCCTCGATCCAGATTTTGTCAACGATACCAAGGTTGGGGGCACCCTTCCGGTTGCCGAAAAACTTCTGAACTTCCGTATGGCCCAGTTTCAACATCGGTTGAAAGCCGCCAACGGGTGTGAGTTCATTGAACGAGTTCACCATTTCTGCGAGATCGTCCTGCGTGATGTCGACGACCTGACTTCCCCGGTGCTTGCCGGTGGCGAAAATCTCGACTCCTTCAATGCGCTTTGCCATCTTACGATCCTTCCGTAATGACGAAGGTTTTGGAGACAGGGACAATTCCTCCCGCAACCGCGTCCGACTGGACGGGGACGGTGACGGTCTCATTACCGGTCGTGATCGAGTAGCCAGCCGTGGCGGGCAGGGTGAGCGTCAGGATCGTGGCACTGGTCCGCGCCAAGTCGCCGTGTACGAGAGCCATCTGAGCATTCCAGCCAGCCGCATCGGCAAGGTCTCCAAGGATAGCCGCGAGGAACGCCGTGGTGATGGCGTTGTCCGCTGCGATGGTAGCGGCCCAGGTGTCGCCCGTGAGGGTGATGATGACAGTCTCGGAGCCGGTGACGATCTCGCTTTCGAGGACGCCGCCAGCAATCGCGGTGCCGGTCAGGGCGATGGAGACGTTTCCGGTGACGGTGAAACTGTCAGAAGTCGGATCGATACCCTTCGCCGTGCAGAGACCTGGAACATCTATGTTCACGACTTCGGAAGCCGCAATCGAGAATGAAGCGGAAGCTGGGAAGGTGATAGTGACGACTGTGGCGCTGGTTCGAACGATATCGGTATTGTCAAGCGCGCCGTCGCCGCCGATGATCTGGGCAATGAAGCCAGCGGCTTCTGCCTCGAGGGTCGAGAAGCCAGCGATCAGGGCATCAGTTATTTCGTTGTTCGCGCCGATATCTGCATGCCACGTATCACCACTCAGGGTCAGGATCAAGGTCTCCGATCCGTTGACCATCATTTCCTCGGTGACGCCGCCGCTGATGGCGGTGCCGCTCAGAACGATATCTCCACCAATCGTGGGATACCGGCTCTGGGCGAGAGCATCGTTCCGCGACTTGATATTGCGGGTTGCTGCGTTGTAGATTTCACGGCCAGCGATCCTATCGCGCCGCGATGCCTCATTTCGAGGGAAGTTTAGACGTTTGGGCATTTTAAACTCCGAATAAAATTTTCAGCGGGCTACCGCTTGTGATGCTCGTCACTTGAGCCGAAAGTGCAGCGGGCATAAAACCATCTTCAAAAGCATACACGCCTTCAAGAGTGATTGAAAGCCCACCGCCTTTGTTCTTTTTTCGTTGCCTGCAAACCTACTCATATCCCCATCCCAACGGTGACGCCAATTCGATTTTCTTTATTCGATGAAGGACCATTCCCAGATAAGTTGACGATAGACGCACTGGCAAATTTTTCATTGTCCAACGTCACACGATGAATATACCCATTAAATTGAAGGGTATTACTGTGCCGCTTCCCGATATCAAGATCGATAAAGCCAGTCGGCATGGTGATCGCCGTGTCCACTTCGATTGCTGCCCCATCTTTCGAGTGACCGCCATCATTCGCAGCCCACCCGAAGGCATACTGGAACAGGTCTCCATCAGCAATAGCTATAGAATAGAATTCCTGCATCTGGAACCCTCCAACAAATATATGGCCCGTTATAATTCCACTGCTATTGATGGACGAGAATATCTGATTAGACGACCCATCGTCGTTGATAGTGAAAACGTATTGCTCCTGTCCAGATATCCAGGGCTTTTTACACTTCATATATATGGTCCCACTGAGATCGGTCCAGCCAATAATTGTGCTGATAGACTGGGTAAGACTGTCAACCGCCGTTGCGCGAGCAGCCGAAGTGGTCACTCCGCTATATGGCATCGGGGTCGCCGTCGCAGTAATCATTCCTCCCCAGGAGAACAGGGAGCTTGTCCCGTCAAGGTCAACGGTCAGGGAGTCGGTTGTCTGGACAACGTGAAGCTGACACGTCCCGACCAAGTCTGCGGAGGTTGTGAACGTCACAGCACATACATACCAGCCGCCGCCCCAGTTCTCGATGCGCGCGGTATGGTTCGCATGTTCCGTGTTCACGGCCCCTGCACCAGTCAGATCGAAATACGAGACACCATTTCCGCCAGCATCGAAGAGCGCGGTTTCAAGGGCACACTCGTCCAGTCCATCTGCCTTGACAAATTTTGAGAACGTGTGAACACCCGTCCCAGCCAACGTCAATGTGACCAGGGAAGAGACGCCGCCCGTTCCGGTCGAAGAGTCATCGATAATTCTATCCGCCGTGGTCTCGCCGTCAGGGGCGGCTGTCGCATTCGCGTTGATCGTGGTCGTGGCACTGTCGGTATGGGATGTCGCCATATCTTCGTTGTTGAGATATTCATTCGTGTAAGCGGAGAACGTTCCAATGCCGTTATCTGCCCATGAGACACCATCGAAAAGATTGGCACCAAGGCGAGGTCCGAAGCGAGCCGCGCCGGTCGTCGCGAAATACGGATCGCGCGTCGTCCCACGATTGAGAACAAAGCCGCCAGACTTCACACCCTTCGTGACGTCGCCGACATACGTTCCTGTGATCGCATCCGTTGCGTCTTCGTTCATATAAATCGTGGGGGTTAGGCTGGTCGCCCCAACAGACAGGGATAGGGAACACAGATAAACACCGCTTCCCAAATCGAGAGAGATTGAACTGGAGATATAATTCGTTCCGCCAGTCGCCTCTACGGTGCCAGCATCCAGATCAATAGTGACATAAGCGTCCGACCCCGAGACATGCAGGGTGACATACTGCCGGCCAAGCTTTTTCAGATACCCGGAATAGGTATATGTGATGTTGGCGATGGTTGTCGCCGCCGTGTTATTCGTGTGGTGGGTGTTGTTGTCGGTCGTCTCAAAGATAGAACTGAGAGAAATATCTTCGTAGCTGTCCGTCGCGTTGCTCTGAGTCGTCCGGACCCCCGTCCACTCTTCCAGAGCCTCGCTGTCCTCGACCAGATTTTCGGGGGTATACCCAAGAACACCATTGCTATCGTGAACCATGCGCGCGGTCGTGATACTCGAGACAAGGTCTAGGTTCAGAAGCTGAACCTGGGACATTCCGACAAATTGGATATCTAAAATATTGGTCATTAGAATGTCAACTGAACGCCGTTGGTCTGTGGGTCAACACCCCAAGTCCCGTCACCGTTTCCTATTTCAGGAGATACGCCAGTGGCGTATGCAATGGTCATGTTTCCGATCCTTCCCTGCGCGCTTGCCGCCCTCAAAAGGTCTTCAAAGCTATCCTTGGACATCTGCATATAGATGAACGTAAATGGACTGAATTTAGCAGGGGTTGTCTTGGTCGCGTCCTTGGTCCGATAGGGAGTTTGATATGTCGCGATGTCCACGACAGATTTCACATCCGGAACCGTCACGATACCTTTGGGACCAGGGTGAGATTTCCCCCTCAGATGAAAACGGGGAGCAAGCTCATCATCACCCTTGCTATTTTTCTGAACTGGATTGAACGCAATTTTCCCCCGCGCGACACCCTTCATATCAGTGAGGACGCCGTTCTTCGTGGGAGACGTGAGGATGACTGTCGCCATTATCGGATCGCCGTGATGTTCGAAGCGGTCGTCGAGCCAGAGAACACCTTCGTCACGGCGAACGGATACAGCGTCCCGCCGACAACGCCAGTGAACGTGATGACGTCACCGCCCTGCATTTCAACTTTCAGGTTTCCACCTGTGCCGACGAACAGGGCGCGTGCGACGTTGGTCAGATCGGAACTATCTGCGGGAGTGACAGCCTCGGCGCGCGTCGCCGGGCCACTCTTTTCCATGTCCCATTCAACAGCCATTTCAATTCTCCTTGCATGTGGTGATGATGCGTAGCCGGATACCAGCATCACACCACGCTATGAATTCTTCACGAGACAGTCTACGCTCCTTTTTGGCTGCACTCAACCTTTGCCACGTGTTCAACAATCGTGCCGTCGTATTCTCCGCGACTTGCGTTTTGATCTCGTCGTATGAGTTGTAGCCGACCCACGTCCCACCAATCACTGACGGAACCATTGCGGCGATGGTGAGGACTATGGGGAGGTTCATCCTCTCAGGACCCCTCGTAGACGCTTCCACTTCGTTGCGGAATAGATAGGGTTCAGAATTGCGAACACTAGGCGCTTCAATGTCCACTTTGCGATATCATAAATCATGAGACCGGCGGCGACGCCAATAACCATAGGTCCGATGATGTGAAGCCATGTCTCAATCATTTCTTTGCCCCTTTTGCTGGGGTGGTAGCACGATTGCCACCCGCACCCTTGTCGGCGCTTTGGTTGCCTTGCGATGCGCTCGGGGGCGGCTTATTCGGATCGGCGGGCGGCGGCAAGGGTTGCGGGCGAACAACTTCGTCTTCTGGATCACCTTCCTTTCGTAGTGGTAGTCCGAGAATGCTTCTTGCGTAATTTACGTCCTCCTGGTCCATGTCAACCATTCCCGCCGCGTGCAGCAGCCGGATCGTGTCGGCGACTTCTATCCCCTCGAATTCGCCATAGTCCTGCCAGATAAACGTGGGATACAGGTTGTCGTGCTCAAAGTTCATGTCGACCAGATTTTTGATCACCTGTTCGGAAAACGTCGTCATCAGCTGTTTGCCAAGTTCGTCCGCCATTTTGAAGAGCACGCGCAATTGGAGACGTGATTGGCTGTCCGCACCACGTGTCACGTCTGATCCGCCCGCCCCAAGCAGGGCGACGACGAGCAGGGCACGCGATATGGCGTTATCGTGATATTGGAGTGCTTCCTGATAGGTCGCGGTTCCTGACCGAGTTGCCTCGATTAATTCGACTTCCACGCCCTCGGGCACTAGGATTTCCGATTTCGCGGACAACCCAGTCAGGATACCTTTCAGAAGTCGTTTCAGTTCGTCGGACGCGCCCAACGGATATTTCATCATTGTCATGGGAGAGCCAAGCCGCTCCAAGAAAACGTTCCAGAAATTGATCAGGAACTTTTTGGCCCACCAATTGCGATATGCCGCCCGAAGGTCCGATACGCCGTAGTGGTTCTGGAATTCACTCTGATGGGCAAAATGCCAAATCTTGTTCGGCGGCAAGCTGATCTTGTCCCCGGTCTTGCTGTCCTGCCTGAATTCGCTGATATTCCCGTGTTTATCCGCAATGATCTTGATTGTCTCCGGATCACGGTGTTTGATCGCCTTGATGAGCAGGGCCTTGTCTCCTTCCCACTCTCCGACCTCCCAGATGATCTCGCCGGCAGAGAAGCCGAATTCCAGCGCGGACAGCCCCTGGCGAGCTACTTCCTTGAAATTCATCCGCTCGAGGTTGTGCTTGACGAACTTGGCTATTTTTTCAGCCTCTTCGTTCTCTGCTACTGCGGGCTTCATCTCCCATGACCTGCCATGGATCAAAATCTTCTTGAAGGCCAATGTCGCCTTGACCTGATCGTCGTGCTTCATATCTCGGTAGATCGACCAGCCCTTGCGATTGATCAGGGTGTCGACGCCCATGAACTCCATTCCGCCTTTTCCGGCGGGCATGAAGCTGCGGACGACTTCACCGTCTACGACCATCGCTTCCCCTTCAATTGCGAGGGGGCGACCAGGAGATCGGGGGGAACCAGCTTTGACTCGGACGCGGCGCTTTGCCATTGGTTAATTTCCTTGTTAACCCTTTTTAACCATAACAGAGGCTCTATAGGGAATTTTCTACAAAGTAAGAGATACCTAACCTATTGATATCATTATAAACCATCCGCGACTGCCGTAAAGAAGTTATACTCACGAAAGTGTGGGTATGTTTTAGTTTTGAAGATTTCCCTTATAGGAAACTCACCACAAATCCATCTCTGCCATCGGTCGGTCGTCACCCTCAATGATATCGTTTTCTGATACCTCAATGTTGTTTGAACGGAAAGAGTACCATGGGGCAAGGCCCATTACAATCACATCGGCCCTATCGGGGCTTGCGTCCTCGCCGAGACGGTCGCGCATCTTATTTTTGCTCTCGACCAGGATTTTTTCTTTCTCGTTATATCCGTATTGGACCGACGCCAATTGGTTGACCAAAATCTCGTCATCAGGGATATGGATCAACCCCTGCTCGAATGCGCGTCGCGCGTACCACCAGTCACGTGATCTGCGGTTTGCGAACATGCGAATGTCGTCAGCAGGGTCTTTGTCGGCTTTTAGGCTCTCGCCGCCATTATACGGCGTCACAACTACGTCACGTCGTCTAAGCCCGTCAACCACGCCACCCCCGACGCCCGGCTCGTCAATGATAGTCCGGAGTACTGTCATTCCGCTCGCGCGCACCGATCTTATCGCCTCAAGCACGATATCCTCGCATTGGACCGTCGACGTCTTCGCCCAGGTCTTCATCGATATGCATTGTCCCTTCCGGAACAGAGCCAGGACGGTTTCGTCTCCACCTTGACGCGCAACGTCCATGACGACAGTAATTGGGTCAGCAACGGAATCGAATCCAGGTAGCTGGACATCAACGGCTTGCTCTGCCCATTGGAGCGGAATACATGCGGCATCGTCCAGTCTCGGAAATAGTCCCCGCACACGCACGTCATATACCGCGCTGTCAATTCCATATTTCTTCTCCATGATGTCACAATATTTCTTCGTGACACGTTTCGAGTAATATACCTTGCCGTGGTTCTGTTTCGTGTCTCCGACGATATGTTTGATCTTGGGATCGCCTGAGATCGTAAATAGCTCATACAGGGCCGCATTCCGGTGGAAAGCGTTGTAGAACTCTCCAGACGTGAAATTCGGATTTCCGGTGAGCAGGAGCTTTGCGACTTGATCTTGCTCCCCTGCATCTGACATAATACCCTCGATGACTTCAAACACGTCCGGAGGAATTGCTGATGCTTCGTCTCCCTGCACCATTATGTCGGTACTATGGAACCCCTGAAGGTTGGCACTTTTGTTCGAGGTGCGAGCGACTGCGAACCATGTCTTCGGGTGAGCTTTGTTCCGAATATGACCCCCAGAGATGTCCCACTGTGCTGCAAGCCCTGCTGGCATATGCACGTGCCATTTTGCGTATTCCGGCCATAGAACGTCGTGTAGCTGAGCGAAAGTCGGCGCGGTTGATACGACACGCGATTGAGGCCAGAGGTTCAGGAAAATCCATCCCGCCCAAGCGAGCGTCGTCGTCTTCCCCACTCCATGTCCAGACTTTGCGGCAACGCGATCTTTTCCGCCAACGAAGAGACCGTTGAGGACATCCGCCTGATAGTCCTCGGGGGTGACGTTGAACCAATCCTTGATCGCTTCGACCGGATTGTTCCGCCAATACTCGTATGCTTTCTCAGACTTCGTAGACATCGATTTCCCTTTGCACGTCAGCAGGGACTTTACCGTCGATCACAAAGGATACGACGTTCTGATATCCTCGAAAGTGCCACGCCGTATAGGGAGGGAAGAACCTTCGGGTAAATTCCTGCCCTGCTGAGTTTTGGTACGTCACAGAGATTGAATCAATCATCTTTCCCTCCAGCGTTGCTGAGCGTCGCCATCCAGTCGTCATCTTCCTTTTCGGGCGTCATTTTCTTGAAAACCGACATGCGCGGCAAAACCTTGTCGGAGAGGAACTTTATCACTGAAATTCTGTCTTTCAGCGGTAAAGTCTCAAAACCCGCCACCGCCTCGCCGGCTTCGTTGATCGTGACGGTCGGGACTGGTTGACCATTGGCGATAGCAATCAGGAGACCGACTGGGTCTGTTTCCTGATTAATACGGACCACGTGCTCTTCGATACTGATCGGCTTGGCATCTGCCACGTGGTACGTGGCGTGGACGGGTTTGCCACGTAATGCAGGGGGCAGGAAAACTGCCTCAGGTATTGGGCCTTCCTCAAGCTTCATCGCCTGGGTCGTGTATCTTTTCATAGCCTTTTTTGACATGCCCCTTACCTTCCGCTATCATCCTCGTTCAGTAGGTAGAAATCCACGTGGACTTCGATCTTCGATGCTCCCGTCGCCTTTGCCCTGAACCAGATGTCGGCAAGGGGCTTGACCTTGATGTGAGACTTCACAGGCTTCTCGGTGGACTTATCGACACCATTCTCCTGCCACAGCACCCTGCGCGGCGAGAACGGCGAAACAATGTCCAAAAGGTCCTCTCGCTCGTAAAGCGCGATATCGACCGTCTTATTCCCCGAGACGTCGGGAATTACCTCGATCCGCGTGATATACATGATCTTGCCCAGCGGGACCGAATAGAAGCCGTTCCCTGCTTCCCCCTCGCCGTATTGTACCGATGAGCCCGCGGCACCCTCTGCGCCCGTCATGGTCGACAGTACCGCGCCGCCTCCTGTCACGCGGCACGTGATGTCTCCCCGGTGACTCCCGCCATATGTCCCGCACTTCTCGCTGTGAACTATGTTGACCCTGATATACGTGAGCGTGCTTTCGACAGCGGCGGTTCCGTTGAGCAGGATAACCTCATCCTGATCCTCGCCCGTCGCGGACAATCCGTGTATCTCGACTGAGTGTAAGCCGAGACCCGGCGTCGTGCCGTTGTCCGCTGCGTGACTGGATAAGACCTCCACCTTGGTCGCGACAGTCAACCACGTGATATCGCCGCCCTGTGGGTGGATATCCTCCCACGATGTCCCGACGTCGTTATTGAAGCCGAAAAAGAACTCTGCGGCGGTTCCTCTGATGTGCTGTCGTGAAGCTTCCAAATCGAATGTCGTCCCCACCCTCACCAGCGTCGCTTCGCTTTCATTGGGAATAACCTCATTCAGCTCGTGAACCAGGGTCGTGTCTGCATTCGAGGAATATTGAACCTGGATCGACAGGTTGGTCGCCTCGGTCGTTCCGTTTACGTAACGAATTCGAAAATACTTCTCGACTATGTTCCACATGTGAGGGGTCGCGATATTAGTGTTCGCGAATTTGCGCGGCGGGCCGAACCACGTCACACCGTCGTGGCTCACCTCAACCCACAGAACGCCGTCCGTGGCATTCTCCGAATAGATCGCGATACCGACCCTGCCGTAATTCGACACGTCTTCACTGACGCCTTGGAACGTGGCACCTGCCGCGAGGGTCGCAGCCGCTCGACTGTTCCTATCGAATCCGGAATGATGATTTTTACCTAGATGATCTGTCATGGCGTCAATACCTTGTACCCCGCAAGAACAGCCCTGTTCTCCGCGGTCGCATTCCCGCTTACTCGATATACCACGAGACCCGTGAAACCCCGCAATTGTTCGGCGGACGGATCTTCGAAGATTCTGGTGGTCCACTGGTATGGACCTGTCTTTCTGTAAATTGTGATTCGCATTCGGGTATCGTAGCACGTGACACTTCGTATGCAATAGTGCGGACAAATCCCATTTTTTGAAATCGCGCAAAATTGGAATTAGGTACTTACATTGCCAAGTGGGTAAGGGGTGGCCCCACGGCATTTGAGCTAAATACCTCATAAACACCGGCCCAATGTCAATCAAATACAACATAAGTAATCATCAAATCCAAATATATATAATAACTAATGCTATATTACGTGACACGTGTCAAATGCCTCATTAATACATATCTAATCCCATGTATACTCGCGTATGCATGGACATGGTTAATAAAGAATTAACACGTAGCACGTGCTACGTTGCAACCATAGATGTATGTTGTATTAGTTAATACAATACACGTGTTACGTGTATAGGAGAGGGAAATGAGAACATATGGTGAACGAAAGGTTAACGGTTGTTGTTACAATAGAAATACAACCGTGTTTCGATGCACGTGTAACGTGTGTATAAATAAGTTTTAAAATGGTGAAGGTCGGCCAGGGTAGGAGTAGGAATAGCAGGGTATGGAATAGGGGTTAATATATGGGGCGTACTATGGGGTTGAGACAGGGGGGACGTATTCCCTATAGGGGAATTCTAAGATATAATTGTTATCTGTATAACCTACGGTATATAAACCCCATAATCCCTTAGCTACTATGTAAGCTAGAAATAAGTTATACTCACGAAAGTGTGGGTATATTTTACTTTTTAAAATCCCCCTATAGGGCGCGCGTCAAGGAAGGGTTATTATTCCCTTCCCTGCCACGTGCAACGTGTTTCTTCACACGATACTTAAAGTAAAGAAATAGACCAAACCATATCCAATCCCAGCTAGCACGATAACGGAAATTAGGTTTCCCATTGATCCGCCTCAATCCACATTACTGTTTTCTTGACCAGATCAATCATATAGACAAATTCGCTATGTTTCCCTGCTGATCGTTCCAACCTTCCGCTCATCATAAACCGTAGGTGACCAACACAATGAGATGTGGAACGGTATGTCCCAGCCTTTACACGTTCCATAAATTTCTCCAATATAGGCATCATTCTATCAGGGTATCCGTCACTGTGACGATAGAACCAGAGTTCGGCGTCACCTTCCTTGATGATTATATTTGCTCTCATATCACAAATCCGCTTGTATCGCGCTTAGCAGCGCCCTTGGCGCACAATCCGACGATAACGCCACGTGGGTCAAGGAAGCGCGCATCGTGCCCTGTGCCATCGATAACGGGCCATGGTTTCAGGATGGAAAGCCAGTAAAGCGCTGGTATCTGGTCACGATAAACAATTGCGACGTTTCCCTTTCCACCGGCAATCCATCGGATTGCGTCAAGCAAATTGATTTCGGATAACGAAAACGTAAGGGAATAATTCTTTATCCCCGTCACGTTCCGATTGTGGCGTTTCGTGTAGTCGTAGAAAGTGACGGCTGGGAAAGCTTGCATGATGTTATCATATTCGACGCCATCTCGGATAAATGCCACGCGTTCAAACGGAATATCACTTGTACCATTCAACCGGACTGCGGGGATTAATCCATCGCGTTTCGCTTTGCGCTCCAATGCCACAATGTCACGATATAGGATATTAAAAAACAATTCTCGATCATCGAAATAGAGATTTGTTTTCGATATCCGAGCCTTTTGAACGTTTGAAAATGCGCCACGTCCCGCGCTATACAGACAAGATTTTAAGCAACCGGCGGAAGCCATGGGGCAAACTTCTCGACCCGATAAGCGCCCCGGGGCAAGGTATAAAATCCCGGTTAACACTCCCTTGCCGATTGATTTGATCGTTTTCGCGTCGACGGATACACTTAGTAACTTTCGCATTATTCCATTCCTCAATAGTTGGATGTTTTTCGGCTCGTTCCAGGGCGCGAGTTATATATGGCGAAACATCATTTGGCATGTGCGCCCTCAATATATTTGACCGACCGGACAACGCCCTGCGTGCAACGTTTATTGTACCATTCATCGCCCATTTCGACCTTGACGGCTTTGCTATCCAGTGACCAGCGAATTGTTTCGGTAACTTGGGCATAAAAATCAACGCCACGCAATCGAGCGGATTTACCCTGCAGGGTATCATCGTCGAACCGGGTATTCTCGGTTGCTTGCTTCGTGAAAGCTTTTTCGGCTTCGGTCAAAAGTTTGATCGATTGACGCAAGCGCGCCGCAAAATCGATGCATTCCCTTTCGCTTGTTTCCAGAACCATGAATTCATAATCGATTGTTGTCGCGAGTGTCACAATGATATCGTTCAAATTCTTATACATGTTTCAATCCTTATTTGTGAATTCGACGCCACGCCGGACATCTGAAAATACAGTAATTTCCAGCTTGTTTCCGTCGACGTCGACTATCTTAATCCGGCGGACATAATAGGTGTCGCCATTTGAACTTGTGGTTTCTGTCGGCGCGCCGACAAGTATTTCGTTCACGTCATGTATCATTAATGAGTTGTTAGCAGACATTTTTCATTGCTCCTAATTCGATTTCCATTTGACGTCCAAGCCACGCCATGCGCGCCACTTGTTCGCCGGTTAAATCCTTGCTCCAAATCAATAGCAAAGTTTGCAATTCTCTAAGATATCCAGTTTCCATTCTTTGAAAATACCCGAAATACCTTAACAAGGTATTAGGATATTACTTTTATTCTCGCGTCCGGATGTTTCTCACATTGTTCCAGGATGGAACGTAAAAAGTCTTGCGCGGATATGCTATCTCCCCATGCGTCGACCAGATTTTCGATTATTTGCCAGATAAATGTGGGATATAGGTTGTCGTGTTCAAAGTTCATATTGCCAGGGTTTAATGCAAGGTATCTGGCCGAATGTATATTCGTTTCCCTGCATACTTCCATTCTCTTAACGCCGACGACGAGAATATGCCACGCGTCATCGGCCATCATTCCATCTAGTATCCCCAGTCCGCCTATCGCAAGATCGAACATCCGGGCACAATTCGACGTGAAATTCCCCGTCCATATTTCATGCAATTCATCCGAGCCTGTATCGATTAAAAGTGAAACATCATAGCTCATAACATACCCTTTAATTCTGTTTTGATCCGGCGCGCGTGCTCGCCACGCCATGCTTGTGCGTTGGCAAGGAAGTACATTACAATCGATTTACCGCTATCTGCGCCATAATCATCGGTGATATTTTCCATTGATATCATCGCTTGTAAATAAGGGCGCGCGCCGAAATATACTTTCGGCCAATTTTTATCGATATCGTTTGCAATTTCAAACAATTTTCTCATTAGATGATACTCCTATTTCTGATTAAATCGATCATGGCGTCATACGCCGCTTGAGTTAGACGTCCCTTGGTCTTAATTGCCGGCATTTTGGTTGCTGCAAAGAATTGCCGGCCTCGTTCATATGATAAGCGATCATAATGGGTTGTTAAATCATACTCATCTCGGTATCCGTTACCATTTACAGCGTCGCGGAAACCGTGCCCGAATTCTTTCTTCCTCATTAGAGTTTGAGTTTTCAATGGGAGAGCTGAACGTTTAAAATTTTTCATGATCAAAACCCCGCGATTTGAAAGCTTGACGCTACACTTTCCAGAATGATTTTACCTTCAATGATCGCAGGCCATGCGAATACCGAACCGGCGACAATAAGCGAAACCCGAATAACTATCATCTTAAAAACCGTCATGATCGTTTCCTTGTTTGTTCCAATGATCAAAATATAGCGGAAATTTATTACCAATTGGTTAGCATCGGAAAAATAATTTGACACTATATATATGCGAAAATAAATTTTCGAATTAACGAAATTTTAACCATAAAAAAGTGTTGACCGATAGATTTGATTTGATGTAAATTTTATCGGTAGTTTAGGGTTTGATAGGGTTAATAGATTGCTTTCAATTAAAGTTTTAGGTAAATAATTTTAATTAACCATTAATAGATTGTATTTTAGACAAATACTTTTCGTTAATCATGAATAGATTTCATTTTAGACAAATATAATCCATTAACTATTCACGTCTCGTTAAACATAAAAAGGGGGCCGAAGCCCCCTTATTACGTCTCTCAACTATTCAAAAAATTTCTCATTTTGGTTTACGTTTTCCCTTTCGAGAAACTTTCGAACCAGACGTGTAAGACGTATGTCCAGTAGATGGGCCAGATGAATCCGGCAACGACGTAGGCCCACCAGGGTCGTCGGAAGCCGGCCCAGGCGCAGATGAAATGGGTGCAGATTGCTGTACCGGCTGCAATAGCGAAATATCCAAACATTCTAATCCTCCAACGATAATGTCCCCTGCTCCGTGGTCACGTGCTACGTCCTTCGCATTGAACTTGCTGCGGGCAAAGGTGATTTCAGTATTCCCATGATCATCAGTAATCAGGGTAATCACGCGTGATGGTAGTTCGACGATGGTGGCCTTCATGACACCTGATCCTTCGTTAGGCGCTCGAGTGCGCGTTCCAGTTTGTAGTCCTGCAACAGGACTTGATCCCCCTTTGTGACCTGCCAGATGTTGCCGGTGCATGTGATGGAAATTTCATACCGCCGGCACAGGTCTTGCACTGCTACTGCTACTGCACTGCAATCCGCCGGCCCCTCGAGTAGTGACCTGGACGTCAAATCCATCTTCCCTTCCATCCAGAAGTCCGTGATGCAGTTGGCAAGCAGCCCCTTGAGCTGATGGAAGTCGACATTCGGCTCATAAGTATGAACCGTGCCATCAGGCCATGAGACACATACCGTGTCCATCGAATAGTAGATTTGAATTAATTCAGACATAGCTACCTCACATTATTATAGAAGAGATGATCGCCTTCGACCCATACCGGGTCCAGGCCATGGGACCAACCGGGTGTCACGGCCTTGGTGTGATAGTGATACGAGCCATGTGTCGGGTCAGGCACGTCACCGGAGATAACGCCGATTGCCATCCTCATGCACTGCAAATACACCGGGTCGGCCTCGCTGACGATTGCCATGGCCTTGAGGTTGGGATCGCCGTTGTTCCAGCATGAGAACTGATACGGATCGAGACACGCTGCCGCAATCGTATCATCCACGACGTTGTCACTCAGGTGTCGCGTCCACCAACCAGGGCGAGCGTAGCGGTTCATGATGACGTGAGCAACACCAGCCTTGCCCGCCGCCGATGCGCCACGTGCTTCGCCATAAATGGTCAGCGCCATAATTTTCAGGTCGTAATTCATCCTTTTGCTCCTGCATTGTGTGGGTCGTTTCGCTTGACATATGCCACGGCGAAATCGAAACATTCTTGAAGTGTGTGTTTGGTGATGAACCAGCTTTGCTCAACACCCATTGGATATTTTATCTCCCCGCTGTCGTGCAAGATGGCTTCCATGTCGATCACCTGATATCCGATAGCGGTGCCTGTGACGAATTGGATCGGGAGGATGACCATCATTGGCGGTCCCTCGCACTGTAACCCTCCAGCCACCCCTCACAGAGATAGTAGGACTGGTCGGACTCGCCCTTATAGGTGCGGGCAACACTGCCACTCATCGACCCGTCTTGGAAGATGCGGATATTTAAAACCACACAGTGACCAATCTGATCACTGCCTTTGTAAAGTGGAATGATGCGTACATCATTCATACCTTGGAATTCCTTTTATAGAAGTCTGAATTGCGAACCCAATGCGGTGACCCGCGCAACGTGCCGACGAGGTCGTGGCCCTTGATGAAGTTTTGGAGTTGCGGGACGGGCTTATGGACGACCTTGTTATCATCCGTGAAGCCCCCTGCGCACTTGACGATGTCGCGCATGTAATCCTCGAGCGTGTAATCCTTCTTCGCCGGTACGAGCGTTTTATGCATCATGCGCGGCTGCACCACCGGTGTGTCATAACTCATTTTCGATCCTCCCGTATCCAACTGTCGACGAGTGCGGCAATTTTGGTCAAAGCGCCTTTTTTACTGCCGCGCGAATTTCGCCATTCGATGAGCATTTCGACGGCTCTGCCGCCTCGCTGCTCGATGTTGCGGTGATACTTTTTCCGGCACGCCGTCTCACAGAACCTCTGATCGTTGCGTTTCTGCCGAAATTCCTCGCCGCATAACCGGCACGCCGCTATTGGCAATTCCTTCACGATGGTCTCCCCACGAATGATGAAAGGTAGTTCGTCCAGGCGAAATATATACTGCCACACGCCGGGCACTTGTCCGAATGGACCTTATTGTGTTTGAGGGGCATGGTGCCGCCTTCGACCTCGGCTTCCCACTTGTGTCCGCAGTGGCATTTATATGTGGCGATCTTCATGTCGTCACCATCCTGACAATTGTGAACGTGCCGTACCACTCCATACTGGTGACGAAGAACTCATTATCACCCCACTTGACGTCGCCGCGCACTGAGGACAGCCAGTAGTTCTGTTTGGTGTCATACTGCAACCGTGCTTCGAAACGCGTTCCCTTCTCGTCCACGATCTCGGTGAGTTCATAGGCGAACGGCTGGGTCTTGAGATTAAGGTCTATCAAAACACACTCCTGGGCTTGGCGACCTTGGCGATTAAGCCATGGACAATATGCGGCCCTGGCGGAATACGGATCGAGGCCAGCTGATGCCACGAGATAATATTATATATCGTTTCCTTATCCTTGGATAAGCAGACCTCAACACCCTCCTGAACCAGTCTCGCCGATCCGGTGAAGCCATAGAGTCTGACGAAGTCACTGCGAACCGCCCGCTCGATACTCCTGACGTTGTCTTCAAAGCTCATGTACCTGCTCTCCTATTAGGTGTCTTCCTCTACTGTACGAGCATCATACGCTTTCCGTTTGGGGCGGGTCAAGGACTTTTTTTGGTTTTTTGGCATTTTTCTCTGATGCAGACCCCGCAGTGCCCGGGCGATAGGATTAACCTCTTTGGGTTTTCGAGACATAGACATGGTTTGGGTTCACACAATTATTGATCCCGCAGGATCGTTTCACATAGTCGGTCTTCCCCACCTTATAGAACAGCTTGGCGACATATCGATGCATCATGATGATCGTGTTCCCGTCGCGCATGATGGGGTAGCCGTTCTTGTCGACTGCCCCTGCCCATATCCAGCAGGGCAGGAACGCTCCTCTGACGACCTTCGGTTCGACGTGGTTCAGCCATTCCTTTGGAATATTCTCCAGGGACGTGAGCATATTGATAAGGGGGCGCTTTTTCATGGTAAAAAACTCATTTTATAATTTGAGAAGCGATCATGCTCATGACCGAAGCGAAGGGCAACGAATTTTTTAAGGTCATCCGTCGTGGAACATATCATAGAATATCGATCAACACGTTCTGTAGACATTGATCCTTCCCCTTCAAGGAGGGCCCAGGGACAGAGCAGGACACGTGGCTCGCCATTCTCGGGCTGGAACAGGATGCACACGAACACTCGGTCACCGGCATTGTGGAACCGGGTCAGCCAAAGCTTCTGCTCGGGCTTGAAGAACCGAGTGGGTGTAATACGTCGCGTTCCACTGTACGGCACAGCCTTGAACTCGATCCAGTTGCCGCCCGCCACATACCGATCTGGGATACCCTTATAGAAACGCTCGGCGGTGTGGTAGGACATTAGACCCACCCCCTCGAGCACCTTGGCGACGCGCTTCTCGAACGCCGCCTCAGTGGATCGTGGTACAGGTTTTCGCTTTTTCGAAACTTCCAACTTCATGATATTTCTCTTTCCAATAACCCTGGGTCTCGAGGAACCATCTTACAAAACTATGAGCACATTTGTTGCAGTGGAAGCCCACCAAGCTTTCGCCGTTGCACAGTAAGAGAACTGCTGGCCCCTGGATCGTGTTGCCCTGGAGATACAGGTCTCCGACTGTCTTATCGACGTCCAACTGGATGACGCAGAAATGGGTCGCCCCATGCATTTCCTGCGCGTCACCATTCAGCTGATACGTGAACAGTTTGCAGTCAGACATATCGATGTCACTGCCCTCGAGTAATTCTTCGAGAGTGGAGAAGTCCTCTCGGACCTCCCCGTACTCGACTTCGACGCGTTGGTCATGGTTATGCTCAGCGACCTCGGCCTCGACATGAGCGATAAAGCTCATAGCTTCATCATCATCGGAACCAAGTGCTCGGTCTTGGCGTCGACTTCGTAGTTCACGTGCTCGATATCGAGACCATGGTTCGCCGCGATCTTTTCCCAGATACGACGGCTCTCGGCCTGTATCTCGGCCATGCGGCTCTCGCCTTGCGCCGTGACTGTCTGCACGAAGTTGTTGAGGCCCACCGTCTTGTCGTGAAGAGCCTTGAGGGCCAGCTGTTCGCTGGTGTCGAGTTTAACTTTGGTCGGTGTCGTCATGATGTCGCTCCCAATGCGGTGAGGTATGTGGAGAGCAGGGCTTCCTGCTCCTGGCGTTCGGCGGGTTCCATCTTGCGGATGGTGAGAACCTTCCGCATGATCTGGACGTCGAAGCCGGTGCCCTTGGCTTCGGCGAAGACTTCGCGGATATCGGCGGCGAGTTCCTTCTTCTCTTCATCCAGGCGCTCGATGCGCTCGATATAGGATAGTAGGCGCTGGCCCACGTCAGTTTCAGTCATCTGTCAGTTCCTTAAGTTTGTCGATGAAGAACCAATTGTTCTGGCCCTCGTTGATGATGGTGCCGCGAACGAGGAAGTCGCGACCTTCTGCATCTGGTATCTCCATAATGGGTGCCCCCATTTCCTCGTACTTGAAGCGGCTTATCGTACTGCCGCAATCGCCACTGTCGTCTTCCCAATACAGGTTCAGGAAGGTTGCCTTACTCGCCATCGCCTTACCCTTGTCGTCGGTCTTCGTGCGAAGCTGACGTTTTGTGAGAGTTGCAATGAAGCAGTATTGACCCTTCTCTTCTGGAACCTGATCGAGACGCAGGATCGGCCCGCGTATGCCGTGCTTATCCGGATCGTCATAGAGATGCTTGTACATCTTTCCTCTTCGGTTGAGATCGTCCCACGGCGTGTTGAATGGTTTCGTGATCTTCTCGTTCTGGGCAGGGGTGAGGTCGTCCAGCCACCCATCAGGGTTGGCGTCGCGCTTCTCCATGAGCGTCTTGGCTGTCTTGGCTCCGACGCCCTTCACTGCGGTGAAGCCGCCCACCATCTTGCCGTCTTGGATCGACCAGTCATCCTCGCTGCGCTTGTGGTCGAACGGAATGACCTCATACCCCTCGGCGATCAGTTCGCGCAGGAGAGCCTTCCCCTGATCCTCGGACGCCGCGTTGCGAAGCTGCGCTATACTATACTCCATCGGATATACAGACTTGAGATAGGCGCATATATAAGAGAGCATGGTGTAAGCCACAGCATGACTTTTGTTGAACGCGTAGGAACCGAACTCGCACATTTCATCCCATAGCGCATTGGCGGTTTCTTCTGATGTCAACCTAACCAAGTCATCAAGCTCTATGTCGCCGGTCGCAACGTGGTGATCGATATATTTTTCGATGGCGCTATCTAAAAATTCCTGCCGGTACGCCTGGAGGGCTTCTGGGTCTTTCTTGCCGACCGCGCGTCTAAAGCCGTTGACTCCGATGTCATCGAATGAACCGAGTTCCCTGACGATCTGCATCGCCTGTTCCTGGTAGATAATCGTGCCGAGAGTTTCTGCCGTAATCTTTTCCATGATCGGGTGAGAATACGAGAAGTCCTCTTCGCCAGCCCGTCGCTTGACCCAGTTTCCAGCGGCCCCTCCCACAAGAGGTCCGGGTCGTGCCAGAGACATAAGCGCCGCCAAATCGTCGAAAGTTTCCACATTAATCTGCCTCATGAGTTGTCGCACTGCCGTGCCTTCGAACTGGAAGATGCCGGTGACCTGGTCCTTGTTGAACAGATCGAAGACGTTGACCACATTTGTGTCGTCGGCGTAGTCGTCGAGATAATTGTGCTCCCTCCCATCGAAGCCAAGCTCGTAAAGTTCTTCAGTTTTATACCCGACCTGTTCGCAGCAATTCTCGATCACGGACAGGGTGCGGAGACCGAGAGCATCAAGCTTCAAGAGATTGATCCCCTCGGCGGTCTTCATGTCCAGGCTGATCGTGCCATCCTTATCCAGCACTCCGAAGGACGTCACCGGCTCATTGGTCACCACAACGCCCGCCGCATGTACGCCGTGGTGACGAGGATGCCCGTCTATAAGCGCAGCTTTGCGTAATTCGGGGTTCGCGTCGAGGATCGGCTGCACGTCTTCGGGCATGTTGTCGAACATTACAGGCAGGGGAACATCCACCGTGTCCACTACACGTGCAACGTCACGCGTTGCAGCGTACTCGACCCCATATGCCCTGCCCGCATCGTTGATGGCTGACTTGCCACCGAACTTGCTGATGGTCCCTAAACGTGCAACGTGATCCTCGCCATATTTTTCGCGGAGATATTCAAAAACAAGGTCGCGTTTGTTGTCAGGGAAATCGATGTCGATGTCAGGCCAATCGGTACGACCAACGTCGAGGAACCTTTCGAAGAGCGTTCCATGCCGAAGAGGATCAAGCTCCGTGATACCGAGTAGGTAACATAAAAGACTCCCACCAGAACTACCACGGCACGGACCAACGAACATACGCTCTTTAGCCCACGCCACAACATCCGCGACAAAAAGGAAGTAGTCTTCGAACTTTTTATCACTGATGACGCCAAGTTCGTGTCGTAGCCGCTCTCCATAATCGCCGCTAAGATCGACTCCCCGTTCGCGCGCGCCTGTCTCGGCGAGCACTTGAAGGGTATGGTCAACACGAGGCTTGATGTTTGTGGCTTGTCGAACAGATGCCGAACACTCCGAAGCAATCTGTTCTGCGTTCCTATACCACTCGTCTTGGACGGTAATGGGTCGAAGAAGGGTTTCATATTCTGACCTCCGCAACATGTGAAGTCCGTCGTCGACGTCCTCACCGAACTTCACGCCATTTGCCACCGCACGGACAAGCTCGTAAGCCTCTCTGTGTTCGATTGACGGGTAAGCCGGCGAGGACGTCGCGACCACTTTGAAGTCTCCGCTCATGATTGCGTGACGCATGGCACCAGGGCGCGCGGAACATGCCACGTAGCCAAAGCCAAGCTTCTCGAAATCCACGAAGTCTCCAAGGGAACACTCGTTCACGATGACCTCGACAAAACCATTGAGGTCTGAAAGCTGTGCCCACGTGAGACGAGGCCGGTAATAGGTTTGCTGGTGGGCCAGGGTCATTGCCTTATATAAGAGTGACAATCCGTCCCTGTTCCTGGCGATAAGAGTGACAATGCCGTGCCGCTTATCTTTCGTGAGGTTGGGAACCACGGCCACCTGAACGCCAAGCAAGAGCTTCACGTCTTTGAAGACTTTTGTAAACGGTACGTGCCCCCACGTGCTATTGAGGTCGGCAAGGCCGAAGGCTTCGACGCCTAGCTCTTGGCAACGGGCATACCATTGTTCAGCAGAGCCGAAGCCCTTCATGAACGAGAAGTCTGTCATGGCGTTCAGGGGTAGCATTTATTTCAACTCCAATCCGGTTGCCTTGAAGAAGTCGGGTATGTCATCAAATGAGTCGGTCATAATACCCTTCGGGGTATCACAAAACTCGATCATAAGAATTCCCGGCTCATATTCCCAAACGCGAGAAACAAGCTCTGTATCAAACGCCATGAGTGCGCGCATATCGTTGGGGTCTCGGTTCGAGTGATAGCATGTGACAAACATTAACCTTCCTCCTGTATTCGGTTGATCTCGTCGACGAAGTTTTCGTATTCCCAGCCGCCGATATAGAAAAGGTCTTTTAGGGTGTCGACGATAATATATTCCGCCTTCTCCGTGCCACTTGGCCTGACGGCAGTTATATGGTCGACGTTTAGGGATACTTCAGACCCCCGGTGATCGTGAAGGTTGATCATGCTCATGAATTCAACTCCGCTCGCTCCAGGGTTTGATAGAAGAGGTCCGGTGCCAGCTTTTGACCGATCCGCATCGTGGCGCGGATATCCGGAAGTGCCTCGTGAGCGTCGACGATCTTCTCGCCGAACAGGTCGGAATATACATCACCGAGTTTCCGGCGTCCACCATATTCTTTCATGACGACCTTCATGATATCGATGTGATATGACGGCCAGGGGAAGTGCTGAGAGAAGCCGTAGCGTTCCAGGCTGCGTCCCAGAACCTTGGTGTCGAAGTTGTCGATGTTGAAGCCGCTCCAGATGACGGAGCCGCGAACGAATTCCGCGAAGCCGAAGAATGCCGCGAAGAATGTCGGACAGTGATCCAGATCGCCAGGGCCGATACCGCGCAGCTTAATAGCTCCCTCCTGCCAATCGCTGGCGGGGATTTCCGGATTGATATCCTGCACGTAGCTGTCGATCTCGTTCAGTTCGGCGTCGTACTTGACCGCGCCGATCTGGGTGATGCCGGGCAGGAAATTGTTTCCCTTGATAAGTCCGGTGGTCTCGAGATCCATTCCGATAATCATGAATTAGTTCCTTTTCCAGAGTTGACTGCTTCGAGCAGGGCCATATCGCTTTCGGGGATGTCGTTCTCGCCGATGCCGCGAAGGTCATATGACATTAATGCCAGGACATTCCACGCCACCATCGCAAGGTGATGACAACCCGTTTCGGGATCGTAACGTTCTCCGGCGAGAAACTTGAACAGGTGGCGAAGCGAGCAGCCAACCATAATCGACCACTTCATGCCACGTTCCCAATTGCGCTGAGCATATTTCTTGCTGCCCTGCGTCGTCACGTCGCCCAGGCCCCACACCCATTCCGGCGGAACCAGTTCGAGAAGGTTCTTTTCTTCGTTGAACCGCAGTCCGCCGCCATCGGCAACATTTAACTGGAGTTCGTTCTCCAGGGGTGCGGCTAAATCCGTTTTTTCGGGCCGCGAAAATTTCGACTTTGCATCAAGCGAAACTGGACAGACCTCCAACATTGCGTCGACATCATCGTGTTCAATGATGCCCTCGATACACGGCAATATTGTTCCGTTGGCGACTGGTTTGCCGCATCTTGTACAGTTAGTTTCCATGATGAACCTTTGTCATGAGGCGACGCCAGCAGTACGACCTCGCGAGTGAGAGCACCGTGAAGATGCAAGTTATACCGAAGTTATCGGCGTATGTGGTGTCGATGTTATACAATGGCGCGACCACGAAAACCCAGAGCAAGTAAGACAGGATGAAACCCGACATGGTGTTGCCTATCGTCTCGAGCATCGCTCCCGTCTTGGTCTGATGACCACTACGCACTGTGGTTATCCGGATACCGGGAGACCAGCTTGTCGACGTTCTTGTCGACCACTTCGTCCAGGGTGATGCCGGTGGTGTTGAGTATCAGGGTGAAATACCAGAGCACGTCTCCCAGTTCCTTGACCAGACCGTCGCGGTCGAGTTCGACGCCGTGGAAGATATGTTTCTTGAGGATGTCCCCTGCCTCGCCAGCCTCGCAAACCATGCCAAGTGCTCCGAGACCAAGACGCTCACGCTCGTCGTCATAGAGAAGCTTGACGCCACGATCAACGAACTGTTTGTAATCAGACATGACGTGATCGAACCATTCATCTGCGACATCGTCTTTCAAATTTTCGTGAGGTAGAGATTGCATGATGTGCTCCTAAATATGTACGAGTGCCCGAATGTACATGTTCGTTTGGGGTGAAATAATTATAGCATTTTTCCTGGCGCGCGTCAAACCAACATATGCCACGCGCCGTTCGTCGTCAGGTTTCTTGCGCTGATCTTCATCTGTTTGCCTGTAGCAGTCGGTGTACAGGACCACCGTGTCCGCCTCACGACCCTTCGAACCGTGATACGTGCTGACATCGATCAGTGGCTTTTTACCAATGATTTCAATGCCGTACTCGTTGACCTGATCGCGCAGTGATTGAATGTCTCGAAGGACATAGCGATCACTGCTAAATAACTTGGGCCAATCATCTGTCTCGGGGAAGGTGATGTCTCGTTGCCCGATCATAATCTTACGATCCGACACGCCCATGTCTTGAATACGCTTCGCCTGGGTACTGTCACCGATGGCCTTGAGCATGCGAGCCACGACAGCAGGGCGGAACTTCCCGGCGAGGCGTGTCATGTAAAGGTAGGTTCCGATGTTGATACCCATCGGCTCCGTCGCCAGACACTTCCCTTTGAGGGTGTGAGGTATGTGCTGGGCGCTCAGCTGTCGAGAGACCTCCCTGCCCTGTCGCACGTGCCGCGTGAGTACCATCACTTCCTCGCCCGACGCAGCCCAGTCTTTCCAAGGCAGATAGAACGGGTCTTTTTGGTAGACGGTAATATCCCCGCGGTATTCTCCAGCCTTCGGTGCCTTCCACGTGACCTCTTTCTCTTTGCGCCGACCGACCTGTTGAATGATTTTATCGGCGACTTCCCCGATCTCTTTCGGTACGCGGAACGAATAGTCGAGGACAACATCCTCGTCGGAGGGATAGTCGAGGAAGCCGAACTCGTCAGCGCCCAGGAATTTATAGATGGCTTGGTCGTCATCCCCGGCAAGGTATAAGGTATCCGCATCTGCGGATAACTTATTGACAATGCTCCATTGCAGCTTCGACAAATCCTGCGCCTCGTCAACGAACACCACGTCGACCGGACCAGCGGGATAGTCTCCGTTGGCATACTCCAAGAGCATGTCAGTGAAGTCGAGCTTGCCGTGGTCTTTCTTCCACTGGTGATAGGCCTCGAGGAATAGCTCCGGGTTGGTCAGCTTGGGGGAGAACTTAATTTGCGACGTGACCTCTCGCAGGGGGACGCCTGATCCCTTCGCGATCTGGTCCGCCATGATGACGATGTCATAGGTCTCGACCTCGGACGACTCGACGTCATCACCGACAGCACCCTTGAGGGTGTAGCCCGTGTCGCGTTCGAAGTCACGATAGTCCTGGCGAGACAGACTTTCATTCCGAGTGATCCCTGCCATGCCGCAGCACGTACTGTGGATCGTGCGGAACCATTTCATCTGGTTCTTAGCGAGACCGAGATCGTCGACGACGCGCGTTTTTGCTTCTTCGCACGCGGCTACGGTATGAGTTATGTATGCTACCCGAATTGGCTGCACACCAGACTCCAAGACGTTCTTGAGCATCGAAATTAAGGTGGTAGTTTTGCCCGTTCCTGGCGGACCATAAATCTTGATAACTTTTGGCATCGATGTGCTCCTTCGCGTTCTCTTCCAGTTTGATCCGATCCACTACCGGCATGCGGGGGAGGATATCATAGGGTAGATAATCGGGTGTCTTCGGGGGTTCTAATGGACACCCAAAGATGATCCCCATGATATATCCCCACTCGGTGACGTAGTAGCGCGGTGCGACGCCGCACGGTAGGAAGTCTTCGCCCCCTTCGATCTCGCAGATGGGACACTTCATTAGAATTTATCTCCAGTATCAGGCAGGTCGAACCACGGCTCTCCAACAGGGTACGTCCATAGCTGACGCTTGGTTCCCTTGATCTCTTCCGAAGTTGTCTCTGCTCCATCCTCATTCATGACCTGCCACACCATGCGATCTTCATACCTGCCCCCGGTGCGCTTGAGGTAGCTGATGAAGTCCGTGCCACGGAACGATAGTTCTTTCTCACGGTAGATCGGATTGCCGTCGAGGATCATGTTGGGATCGGAACCGCGCAGTGCCTGTCCAACCCACTCCATGAAGTGGTGACGTATCTGTCCGCTCTCTCCGACGATTGCCGGGGCGCGCTCAACCTCACAGCTGTCCGCCGCCTCATTGATGATCGCCTTCCAGTCTTCTGGTTTCATAGCTTTTAGTACGCGGTTGCACCGCTTGAAGAACTCCATGCGAAACGCAGGATAGTTGAAGATGATGTCAGTCTTGAGACTGATCGGGATACCATCGATCACGATGACCCAGATCGGGTCTTCCGTTTCGATCTTCCGAAGGCTGTCGATTGTGAAGTCGTCGAGCGTGCTACCCTCACCGGAGCCGACACCGAACTCACGCTTAAGGCATGCGTCCTTGTCGCACACCGCACACATGGGCTGCTGCTTGCACAGATACTGATAGTCACGCCGCTCCGCTCCCTTGATGATGCGAGAGACCTCGTTGAACTTAAGCTCTGGCGTTATATGCGACGCGTTAAACTCAGCGACCCGGTCCTGCCAGTCGTCCGGATATCTTTTCTTCATGTAGACCGAGACGTGCGTCAATGCGTTGTCGCGACCGCCCTCTTCGATACCGTCTTCAATGAAGCGGTCGATACATGGCGGTGCCTTTGACCCGTGGTCATCGACGCGGTGATCCATTTCACTGACGCGCACGTCCAGGTCAGATGGGTCGACCTCGCGCTCGTGAACGAACAGAACGAATTCTTTTAGCGTCAGTTCGGTGTGACCGTCCGCACCCATGCAGGGGCGTGTCTCTCCGAAGTACGGGAGATTGATCCACGAGCCAGCATCATTCGAACTGATGCTATCCTGCTTGGGGAAGATTTCAACTTTGGGATCGAGTTTTAATTTCTTGGCAAACTTCCTCGCAACTCCCAGGACATCAGCCGCCGGGGCGGGTTCAGTCAGGAAGCAATATAGGTGCGCGCCGCCCGACTTGCTCTTGCAAACCACGAGTGGCAGGTTGAGGGCGTTGATCATCTTGGCAAGAGAGCCGTGGAGATCATCTTCCCCGTACTTGTCGACGTCTATCACGAACCACGAGACGGTGTTCACTTTGGGAATGATCGGGACGATGCCGAGACCGACTTCACCCCTCACATGTTCACGGTAGTTCTCGACCGTGAGATTTCCATTCCGTATCGTCTGCGCCTTCCCAAGGAACTTCGTGCCACGCTTGGCAGTCTGTCCCTTGGGGAGAGCATAGGTTCCATAGGCGTCCGTCCGTCCGACGAACAACTCATGGAACTGACGCATTAGAACTTGCCGCTGTCGCCAGAGGCTGCGTCGGCACCGACGTCGGACTGATCGACGGAGAAGCCGGTCCCGATGAATTGCAGGAACATCTTCTCGGTGAAAAGTTTAACATCCTTCTCTATGAACCCATTCGGCTTGAAGTCCAGGTTCCGGAATTCATCACCGGCCTTGTTGACTTCCTCGACAGACTTGCATAGGAACTCTTTGATGAAGATCGGTTGTCCGCCGCTATTGAGCATGAAGTTCCAATCCTTGGCCCGCTTGACCTGGGAGTTGGACAGGCTGATCGCCGCGACGAGATTGTCGTGGTTCGGTAAGACGACCACAAAATTGTGGTGAGCCGTCGCTGCCGGATGGCTATCGGGATCGTTGATGTTCGCGGACCCGAACTTATCCATCTTGTTCTCGTCCACGTAGCGGAGCGTCTTCCAGGTCACGGGCAGGATACCCTTGATCTTGTTCTCGAACGTCTGCCCCTGCTTGTCCCATTCGTATCGGGTCTCGCCATTGACGGTGACCTTATGCGCTCGCGCCAGGATGCCGCCGCCGTCGAACTGACGGTCCTGCCAGAGAATGAATTCCTTCGAGCGTGCAACGCAGATCATGGCGAGGTCTTCGCCGGGTTCTGCAAGGACTTCTCCGGTCACGTTGAGGAATAACGATCCAAGCTTCACGGTGCCCGCCGTGACTTCGGGAGACAGACCCTGGGCCAACTTGATGCGCGGGATTGTGATATCCTCGATATCGATATCCTCGGTGCCGGTCGGGCCCTTGTAGTCCTGCATATACGCCGGCAGATTGGTGTCGAGAACTGCGACTTCTGATTTATTGGTAGCCATGATTATTTTCTCCGTAACATTGCGGTGGGGACGTAGTGAGCCTTGACCACGGCGGGTACAGGCTGACCGTTGTTAAGCTGTTCCTTGCAGAACGCTTTCAGGGTGGCAGGAAACACATAGTCCACGACCAGTGACTCGTTGCCCGTCTCGCGAAGATACATATAGAGTGCTTCGCGGTCTTCCGATAAGACGCTGGCATACACATTATTCTGAATGTAGATTGTGCCCACGCCGTCGATAGTGATCTTGTCGATTTCGTTATCTTCCATGTATTCCGGAAGCTCGTGCTCGGTCAGCGCCTTGATGCGCCTGTTGACTGCCTTCTCTTCCTCGGCCAAGGCTTCCTTGCGATCCTTGAGGGTCCGAAGCTCCTGACCCATTTCTGTCATCTTACTCATATCTCAAACCTCTTTCTGAATTGTGTGAACTCCGTAGGGGTCATCGTTCCGCCGTCGAGATAGATACGAGAGAGATTTTTCATTATCTTATCACGGTTCTGGCGACCCTCACGGTCATCGACACCCTTGATCAACAGCTTGACGATGTCGATCTCGTGACGTGTCAGGGTGTAGGCACCCATGACGTAGTCGTTGAACGCTTCCATAGTGATGGGCCATAACTCCTGGCAGATCATATAGATCGCGTTGGCGTACTCGCGCGTCTCGAACTGAGCGTGCGGATCGGTGCGAAGCTTCAACAGGTGGAGCAGATTGTGAAGGTCCATCTTCCAGACCCACCGGGTATAGGTGGCGACCGGCAGGACAGTGCGTGCCAACTCCCGGCTCACGCTATGTTTCAAGAGCTTATTATATGCCGCGAACGCAGCTTCATGGACGTATGATGCCGCCCCATTATAATATGCGTTGTTGTCGATGACTTCGTCGGAACGCCCCTGCTTGTTGTCGGTCGATTGTTTTGCCCACTCTTCGGGCAGGAACATTTCGTCGTCGACCACGGTGTAGCGTGCGCTGATCTCGTTGAGGCTCGCCGTCCGGTGCCGCACCCATTGACGGGCTACGAAGATCGGCATTTTCATTTCGAGTTTCAGTTCACACATTTCGAACGGCGACGTGTGGTGGTCGTGCATGAGGCGACGGATCAGCCGGCGGTCCTTTATGTCGTCGCTTGTGTGACCGACGTCACCGGCATACGATACACGTGCCGCCTTCACAATGTCGGCATCGGTGCCCATGTGGTCCACGTATAAGACGTAGCCGTGATCGAGAACTTCATGTTTCATTTTGTTTCTCCGTTTCAGCGATCATTGCATCGGCCTGGACGAATGCCCACGTGGCGACCTGGGTAGACCCACACTCACCCTTCTCCGTGATTATGATGGCGTGCATCGCCAGCGCGGCAAAGTATTCACGCTTCGACAGTCCGTGTTCGTCGTTTTCGAAATGGGTTGGAAATGCATGTTCGCTCATTTGCCCTGACCCCTGTAGCTGGAGTGTGCCCGCGACTTGGACTTATGGATGACGCGCGAGTTGGCTGACTTGCCGATGCTCGTGCGACGGTGAGGTTGCGAGTTGTGCTTCATGATCGATGTAGTTTTCTTTGCCATCTAAATCCAAGCCTTCCATCCGTCTCTCATAACTTGTGTTGAAATCTCGACGTCGTTCCGCATCGTGCGGATGATCTTCACGTCGACCGTGTTGGGCGCAATAATATCCCAATAGGTAATGGCGTCGTGTATCTCCGATCCGATCCGGTGCTGTCGATCCTCGGACTGGACACGCTTCTCCGTATCGAAATCGTTTGATAGGTATATACTGACTGCCGCCACTTTAAATTCGTCAATGCCTATTCCCCCGGCTGCTGGGTTTGCCACGATGTAGTCAATCTCACCGCGTGCGAACGCCTTGCGTATACTAATTCTATCACGTTCTTTCGTGCCGCCATAGAACTTTCTGACGTTCATTCCAAGGCCAGCCATATAATCAGCCAAGCCATCGATCTCTGGAATGAACCGAGACCAGATCACCGCCTGTTGATCGCCCGCCTCTGCCAGAATGTCAATGACCTCGGAAAATTTTGGGTTCTCTTTTGGCTTGACGAGTTCATAAGTTCCAACTCGCTCTCCACCTTCGATGATCGGGAGGTATCCTCCGACGATTTCTTGGAACAAGAGCAATTGTGTGAGGACGATGGGGGCTTCGATGCGGTCATCTTTCCACTCCGTATAAAGTTGAACCTGCATTTCCTTGTAGGCTTTCAGCTGCGCCGGCTTGAGAGTGACGCGGCGTTTCTTATATACCTGGGGCGGCAGGTCGAGGCAGTCTTTCTTGAGCACGCGGTATGAGCAGGAAGCAATCTTGTCGGACAGTTCGTCCAGGTTCTTGTAGGACATGACCTGCTTGTCCTTGAACCCACCCATGGTGGCGTAGCGATTACGAAAGGAATAGAAGTTTCCGTAGCCCAGAATATCTGCGGAGAGGAACCCGAACTGGGCGAAACTGTTTAAGGGGTTCTTGATAATGGGCGTGCCGCTTAGAATTCTTGCGATGGGACACTTGGCGCGCAGCTTCATCGCCGCTTTGGTACGCTTGCTTGACCTGTTTTTTATGCGCGTGCTCTCGTCCACAGAGATCATCGTTCTGAAAGCGGTAACGAATTGTAGTAAGAAGTCGTAGCAGCGGGCGACATTCAGGGCATCGATATTGACCGACAAAACAACAAGAGGTTTCTTGGTTCCCTTGGGAAGGTTCACCAGCCTCGTGATCTCTCTCTCGAACGCTTTCCATTCTGCTTTTTCGTCCCTGTTTGGTTGGCTGATCCACACGCCTTTCACGACGTCGATGTCAGGTGCCATATGATCCTCGAGAGCATCCATATCGCCCTCTTCTTCCTTGTGGCATTCCCACATGACCCAGTTCGTCTTGACTGAGTTGGGAGCGACCACCAGCATGGCTTCGATGCGATCCTCACGGTAGTTGTGAGCCGCGTCGTCGATGGTGACCTTGGTCTTGCCGGTGCCTTGGTCCATGAGGTATGCGAAGTAGGGCATGTCCCTGCCCAGCAGCAGCGCCTTCATCTGGTGGATCATCGGCTCGTATTTGAATGGGGTCTTGGCGAGCAGGGTGAAGTCGAATTCTTCCTTGCTGTCGAGCGTCTTCTGGCGAAGCTCTTCCTCGTGCTTGGCCGTGAGAAAAAGTTCCCAGCAGTCAAGGTTCCACTTGGCGTCAGGCCATATACCATAGATGGCATTCATGTTGCTAAATATAGGCTTGCAGACCCACCCCTGCTTGCTCTTGTGCCAGCGTTTCTCGGGCAGGGTCAGCGCCTTGCGATAGGAAACTTCGTCGTTCGGCGGACGAACCAATAGGCTCGTACCGTGCATTTCTACGGTAGTCATGGAGTGCCCCTTGAGGATTAGACCGTGCCGTGAACCTCGATCTCGTGCCTAATTTCGGCAACGATATCATCCGCCCTGTCGAAGGTGTTGCTGATTAAACCATACGAATTCGTCATGTCCATTCGTATAAGGTTTTCGTCAGAGAATATCTCTCGTGACATTTCTTTTGTGATCTTGTATTCGCCAAACATATCCATTTTCCTTAGAATTTTGGAAGTTGGGGAGGGTGCGGCTACACCCCCCCTTTTTTTATCTCTTTTAGTATATCACGTTTCGAACCGGCGTCAAACATTATCTTACGGGGCAGAAGCCATTTTCACAATCTTCGTCGACCAGGGCAGAGCCTGTATCTTCGTCGATAAATACAGGTTGTAGACTGTCAACGTATTGCTCGTACCGTTCCTTGGTCACGACCTCCTGGGGGAGATAGGCGTAGCCGATGTCGGCGGCGCTCACCGTGGGATCGATGCGGGGCATGAATGAGACACCCACATAGCTGTCCCAGTTGTCCAGTAGCCAGCGGATGATCGCCGGGACTTCCTGGTCGTGGTAGCTGACCGTGATGGAACAGTTGTGATCCACGTAGTGGTTCATGAGCATCTTGTATCGTTCAAGCTGATCGACCGCGCTCTCGTCGTTGACCTCCATGCCGTCGCGCATCGTGAACACGCTGTTGTCATATTTGACAGGGAACGCCACGATCTTGGTGTCGGTGTCGGTGGGGTTGGGGCTGTCGAACACGTGATAGCCCGACGCCTCGAGTTTCGGGATCAGCGGATCGTGCGACCCGATCTTGACGTTGTTGAACATGTAGCGGCCCGGCGGTTTGTGTGCGCCCTCGCCCTCCGCGTCCATGATCTTACCCAGGGTTCCACTCGGCTTGATCGTGGTGGTCAGCTTGGGACGCGGCAGACCGAGATCATCAGCCATACTATACGTCCCAAGCGTCGCATTATTCCGCAGAACACCAAAGTCGTATGGTGTCAGATCGGGACGCCCTGTTACACCCGTAAGACCGACGCCGCAGAGCCGCAGGAATTCATTGTTCTCATGCCAAGCTGACTGGAGGATGCCGTCACGAAGGTCGACGCACGTCTGCCGGTAGTTCGCCCTGCCCATGATGTACATCGCACGCCGCAGACCCACCGGGTCGTTCATGAACGCGGACACGTTGACCTCGACCAGATTACAGAACGACTTGTTCGCCAGGAGGATTTCTCCGCACGGGTTGACGCCCGCGAACCACGGGGCCCGCAGGATAGCCGCCGCCGCATTGATGAAGCCGGGTTCAGTTCCCCCTGCCTCGATCATCATTTCGAAGACTTCTTTTAGTTCGTCCTCGGTGGGCTTCCGACCGAACAGAAGGGAGTTGTTTGACTGCTGGCGGTGTTGGTTGTCATGGAGCCAGAAGTCTTTTTTGAATTGAGCGAAGTGTCGCCATCCGAGTTCGCCGTGGGGATATAGGACGATCTCGCTCGAGCGGCGCGAGCTAAGTATCGTCCCAAGCCAGTTGAGGATGTCATGAACGTTATGCCTGTCTAAGAGTTGTCCCGCTTTGCGCGAGAGGATTTCACAAATTGCTTTGTAGGCGACAGAAATCGCCTTGTCACCAGATGATACCCAGCCATAACCGGATAGACGAAGCCCAGAAGGACGAAGCTCAGAAAAGTCGAGAACAATACGATGAGCAGGGTACTTCCCCGCAAGAAGTTTGCCAATCGACTTCGCCCAAGCCTCTGCGCTATCGCCAATACGAACAGTCCAGACTCGGTTCTCTGCATCCCACTCTTCCACGTTCTCATCGTTGCCACCTTTCTCGGTTCGATCTGAATAAATGATATCGACTTCCATCGGATTGTTGAAGCCGTTGAGAGTTCCGGCGACCGGCGTCGCCCCTACACCACACCCCTGGAGCAAGAGCCAGAGCACGTCGACCATGTCGTGAACCGTCTCTACTTTCAGGTGGGCGCAATTGAACTGCGAGGCCTCGCGCTTCTTCGACACGTCGGTGCCGCCAAGCCAGAGGGTGCGACCGGAGACGGATGCCTTGCGGTCGAGCATCAGGTCTCGAAGATCTTCCAACTCATTATTTTCTTTCACGCCAAGCTCTCGACCCTTCGCTCGACGCCACAACCACTCCTGATGACAGGTCACTCGGTGGATGGTTTGTTCCCACGTCTCGAAAACACCATTTTCTTCGTCGATTGGCCTATTATATGTCCTGCGGGTGATGATATTGGCTCTGGTACTGACCATTTTCATTGCTTTCTATCTGTACAAGCGACGGACGCTTGGTGGGAGGAAAGGGGCCGGAGCTGGAACGCCGGCCCCCAAAAGGTACTGAATGCACCTGTAGAAGTATCCTATGCTTTACGTTGGGCCGCTCATGACCCCACCCATTCCATCGTGTCGGCGATCATGTGTGACGTCGTCAATTCACGTTGCTCTTTCCACTCGACCCACGCCGGGCTGTAGATCGCATCGCTTGGCTCGTCGCACAACACCGGCATGAAGTGATTGATGCCGTATTTCTCATGCGTCATCCACAGACCCTGCTGCGGTGGCTCATAGGAGAAGTTGTTCGCAAGACTGTACTCGTCGAAGCCCTTCGTGGTGCCGTTGATGATCAGGCTCTTCGACTGGAACAGCTTGTGGAAGTGACCGCAGAGCAGGGTGTCATATATCTCGTCGTCGTGGGGCAGGGCATTCGCCATGTTGCGTTTCTTCATGTCGCCACGCGTTATGGGTCCGATGGGTCCGATGATGCCGTCGCCACCACGGAACTGATCCCCGTGAGTGAGACGATATCCCCTGCCCGCAACCCTGAACGTGATGTCGCGCGCGGGAGGACACATGAAGACGACCTCGCCACGTGCTACTTGCTGAGCCAGATATCTCTCGAGCAGCTGGTACACGAGCCAGTCGGCATTGGTCGCGGCGGTGAACTTCGTCCAGGTCTTGAACGTCGCCCGCCCGTGGTTGCCCGGCACGCCAGGAATGAACAGCTTGCCATAGACCTTGAGCATCTTGAGGATGACGCCGTGAAGGATGTCGCTGATACCCAGTATCTGATCCATGAGACGCCGGTCGGAACCAACGGTCAATTCTTCGTGGATCATACCGTTGATGTTGTCGCCGCCCAGGACGAGGACAGCACCAGGGAACACGGGGTCTTTCAGCACTTCATGCGTCAGCATGATCGCGGTGTCGACCGTCTTCTGGATGCGACGCTCGGCGATGTCGCTGTCATATTCATTGGTGAAGAAAACCTCTTCGGCCTTCACGACCTCACCGTAGTGCAAGTCAGACAGGAACAGGGAGGGGATGCCGTGGTTGTACGACACGTCGGGGTTTGAGTTGACCCATGCAGGGGCCCGCCCCTCGTGCTCGCCAAGCTCGAGGATATACTGACGGACCTCGTCAGCCTCGAGAGTTTCTTTCTCGCGGTTGATTAGCTCGCGCTGGAGCCGCTTGACCTGTTGAGTGAGGACACTGATCTGAACGTCGGGTGTCTGGGGGATCAGGGCCTCGTCAGCCTCTTCCCCTTCATCGATCCACCGACGTAAAGTCGTGCGCGGGATACCCAGAGACGAAGCGGCGAGGGTTTTGTTGCCCCCCGCCGCCTTTAGTGTCTCTTGAATATCGTCCCAAGATGGACGATCAGCCACCGTTGATCAACTTGTCGAGGGAGGCTTCCGTCGCCAGGATGATCGTGTCGCGTTCCGTCCGAAGTGTCTCGAGTTCTTCGGCAGTGATCTCCCGGCCCTCGGCGTGAGCCTTCATGATCATGGCGTTTGTTTTCTGCGCTTGCAGCAGATATTGGATTGCTCCGGAGA
>Ga0255054_10000039_pt1 | contig 56030 bp, 58 predicted proteins | sample JV7_2_23_MG_FD_188634 | JGI IMG/M metagenome (GOLD analysis project Ga0255054, IMG submission 188634) | Seawater microbial communities from Jervis Inlet, British Columbia, Canada - JV7_2_23 | ecosystem: Environmental > Aquatic > Marine > Inlet | place: Canada: British Columbia | collected... | reverse complement strand
CTCTGTTTTAAACACTTCTTCAAATTCCATTTGATCTACTGGATATTTCATCCTGTAAAACTAAAACTTTACGGGAGACGATCAGATACCCCATTTAATGTTATATTTAACTACTTATTCTATAGGATTACTAGTATGACAATATAATGATGAAATTCAACACGAAAACCAGATACGGAATCAGGACAATGATTGAGCTCGCCATGCACTGGAATAGCAGAGGAGTATATCAAAAAGATATATCGGAAAGGCAAGGGATTTCCTTTAAATACCTTGATCAGATAATTGCATCTCTTAAGACTTCAGGCTTAATAGTAAACTCCTCAGGAAGAATGAGTGGATATATACTTTCAAAAGATCCTGAAGAAATCAGTGTCTATGATGTATATAAAGCATTTGAATATGAATTGGTAATTATTGACTGCCTTACAAGTGAAGGAATATGTAAACGCGATCGCAATTGTGCAGCAAGGGATTTTTGGAATGACCTTAACAATATTATTATAGAATACCTAGAATCAACAAAACTGATTGATCTGGCTCAGAAACAACGACAAATAAATGATAGTGCAGTCGCAAATATGTTCTACATCTAATAATAAAAGACATGAGAATAGCAGATAATGTTACAGCTCTTATAGGCAATACACCTTTAGTGAAATTAAACAATATTACAAAAGAGTTGCCTGCAAAAGTAGTCGCTAAACTTGAATACTATAATCCTGCAGGTTCAGTTAAGGACAGAATTGCAGCAGCAATGATAGAGGATGCTGAAAAACGTGGTGTATTAAAAAAAGATACGGTCATCATTGAACCAACCAGCGGTAACACAGGTATTGGTCTCGCCTTTGTGAGTGCAGCAAAAGGATACCGGCTTATACTTACCATGCCTGAAAGCATGAGTATTGAAAGAAGAAAAATATTAAAGGCTTTTGGTGCTGAATTGATACTTACACCAGCAGAAAAGGGCATGAAAGGTGCAATTGAAAAAGCTGAAGAATTAGCCAAGGAGCATGAAAAAACATTTATACCGCAACAGTTCAAAAATCCGGCTAATCCGGAAATACACAGATTAACTACGGCCGAAGAGATATGGAATGATACGGATGGAGAAGTGGATATATTGGTATCAGGAATCGGTACAGGAGGAACCATTACTGGTGTTGCTGAGGTGATAAAAAAAAGAAAACCAGACTTTAAGGCGATTGCTGTTGAGCCTATTGATTCTCCTGTTCTTTCGGGTGGAGAACCTGGGCCGCATAAAATTCAGGGTATTGGTGCTGGTTTTATCCCAGATATATTAAATACACAGATAATTGATGAAATAATCCAGGTTTCCAATGAAAATGCAATTAATACCGCCAAAAGATTAATGAGAGAGGAAGGGATCTTTTGCGGTATCTCTTCTGGTGCAGCGGTACATGCTGCTTTGGAGGTTGCAAAGAGGCTTGAGAATAAAAACAAACTAATTGTAATTGTTCTGCCAGATACCGGTGAAAGGTATTTAACGACAGCTTTGTTTGATGACTAATCTTGATCATCTGAAAAGTTAAGTTTATTAGCTTAAATTACTGTCCGGTATGAGGTAGCAGTTTCATTGAAATGGTGAAATGAATTGTTGTACAATAAGGAGGGATGGCTTATGTTTAACAGTGTCTTCAAGATTGTATACTTTTTCGAGTTCCTACTTATTACGGGTAAGAAAGGCACATACAGCCGAAGTTCGTACCCTGAAAACCATATTAGATAGGAAAACGCTGCCGGACATGGTCCTTTTAGGATTGGCAGGCATCGGAATGCTTATACCGTTGGTTTATGTCTTTTCCTCTGTCTTGGACTTCGCCGACTATGCGCTTCCTAACTGGATTGGCTGGATAGGGGTAGTGTTATTCGGTTTGGCTATCTGGTTGCTCTGGCGATCACATGCTAACTTGGGACGGAATTGGACACCTACATTGGGTATCCGTGAAGAACATAGATTAATGACAGAAGGGGTATACAAATATATCCGTCATCCTATGTATGCTGCACATTGGCTGTGGGCAATTGCCCAGGTGTTAATGCTGCACAATTGGATAGCCGGTTATTCATTCTTAATTGTCGTTGTGCCGCATTATCTAATGAGGGTGAACAATGAGGAGCAGATGATGCTCGAGCAGTTTGGAGAAGAGTACAGAGCCTATATGGAGAGAACCAGGCGGATTATCCCTCGTTTGCCGTTTGTCGGCTTATAGTACCAACTACCGCTAGGAAACCGCAATACAACTCAATTAAAGCAGTATTGGCTGATACTGCAAAAATCCGGAAAGCGACTCCTAAATCCATTGCTTAATTCGATGAAGAGGGTGAGAAAATCCAATGGTTCTGCTCAGATTGTGAATACGAGACTATCATGAGCGATTGGCAAGGATCGAGAAGTAAAAAATTCATGCTACTATTTGTACTAGTAACGAAAGGTACCCTGTAAATGCTTGATTTACAATATCTATGTTATCAAATGATCGAGGTGAGTAGATTAGGAGAAGTTACCCAAGACTATAATTACAGGATCAATAGAGGCACACCAAAAATATACTTTTATATGTATCAATTTTTGTGTTAAATTTTGTGCTAAGTAAAAATAATCCGCTTAATATCAAGGAGTTATTTAACATGTAAGCGGTCTGGACGGGACTCAAATACAATAACCTAGTTATTTTCTTTTGACCCAGGCCGTCAGAATATGTCATATGTTCTAAATAGAATTTTCAATTTTCTAGTGTTGATGGTGTTTTAAAAACACTGTTTACCTCAGCCTTTTGCGATTCTGGTGTGAGTTTGATGTATCTGTCCATTATACGGTAACTTGATTGCCCAACCCAGGTTAAGATGTTCTTCATGCTTGCCTTGTTCTGAACACAGATTGAAATGTATGTATCACGCCCTGAGTGGGTCGAATATCGCCCGATTTGGAGTTCGGGATACTTCTCCCTTACTTCATAAAAGATCTCTTGAATTTGCTGCATATATGGTTGGTAGGATATCTTCATTTGGGAGGTGTCATGTACACCAATTCCAAGACCAACAGGTACATGATCAGAAAAGAGATTGACTATAATCTGAAACTGGGTGGTGTTGAACTGAAGAGTACTATTCAAGGTACACATATCATCCAAGGTAGCGAAAAGCTAGTACCGCCATCGGTAAATACCTTTTTGGATACCTCATCAGAGAGACCATTGTATTTCTATAAGATGACCACAATTGCGTCCTGAATTTCAATACCATTCAGAAGCTGTTTCAGGACTCATATCAAGGTCAAGTTACAGCCGGTGACAACCAAGTCAGAGTTTAATTTAACGTCCTTAATTCTGGCTTTAAACGACCAAATAAAAAGCATTGAATCCCGGTTGCTGAATAATGATGAAAACCGCACGAGATCCAGAGAAACTCAATGGAGCAAGATGGAGGGATTAATAATACGTCAGTTGATTGTAAAGCCTTTTCCTTCCGTACAGAGCTCAATAAATTCTCTAAGTTTCTCTTTTTCACCCTCTCCACCAAATCTAAGGAGTAATTTGCTTTTACTTTCACCTCTGGGAGGATTCAAATTTATCGTCAACTCGTCTAATGCTTCTTCAATGGTTTTGCTTCCTTTATTTATAAAATTACTGCCCCATACCGATTCGACCACTCCGATATCGACATCTGGTATTTCTGGCAATGCTCTTTCCAAAGCAGCAGCTAAGTTTAAAGCATCCTCCGGATCCACATATGCACCACTCATCGTTAGATAACTTCCAGTCCATTTTTCTTCTGAATCCAATTTTGTTCCTTTTGCTGTCCATCCAAAATGAAAGGACAATTCCAATAAAAGTGGCCAAGCATTAAGATTATATGTGATATCCTGTTCCCCGTTTGTTATATAGTATGCCATAAGTTCTATTTTTTATTTATTGTAAATCCTCATTTCCACTTTTGGTAATCCGACAGTTACCTAATTTTGAATCCGTCATATCAACAAACATTTTCAAATCTTCAACATGTTGACTTGCTTCTGACTTACTTTTGAAAGGGCCACCACTCAATCTTATTGGGGTTTCTTTACTGGAGTAACCCATGGAAATAGTGTAAGTATTTACACCAGTTCTCTTGATAGTATTCCGTTTAGACAACCAAGTGTTAACAACTACCACTTTCTTTCTGGAGCGGTAGGCCATTCTACACAAAGGACATCCAGAGCCTCTTAAATGGGAATCTAGTCTCTGCCGAAAGTCTCCGTGCTTTTTGCACGTGATAACGATATAATCACTCTTTCGTGTCTCATGCATATAATCGCACTTGGAATAATCATATTGCTTCCCGTGAAGCCTCTTGACTTCTTGCAGAAATTCTTCTCTGGTGAGTCTATTCCTTGCACAATACGGGCAGATTCCCTCATTTAGGTGATAAGCAGGTGTTTGTTTAAACACCCCGTGTCGCTTGCATATTATCAGGATATGCTGGTTGGACTTCTCATATCTAACCAATGAGTAATCATACTTATCTCCGTGGATAAGTACTGCATTTTCGATAAAGACCTTTGTTTTTTTCATAATTTTAATTTTAAGTTATGTTTACAATTTTTGTTGCTGTCAGCTTTCCATTTAAATCATTCATACTCTTACCGTTTTTCAGCATCCCAGTTTTCGTTGTTTGGGAACTGCGGAAAATGTAATTCCATTCACCTATACGAATTAATTCTACTTTTCTTACAGTTTACTCTTCAGCAATATCAATTCTGAACAGGTGGAAGAATCCCGGATATACTAAGGGTCTTAACTTGATCCTTTACGAAGACTTGATGGACTTACCTATGAAATGGAAGAAGACCAGACAGATTTTTCCTGACTCGATGTCAGACATATTTCATGAAGCAAACCTCCGGGTCTTTAATGGGAAAATGTTCGATACAATGAGTAGATGCCCTCAACACAATTTCTTAGTGCAGAACCATTACTGGGTGATTTAGGAGAACTGGATTTGACGGGTATTGATTGGGTGGTTGTAGGTGGTGAGTCTGGAAAAAGTTTCAGGCCATGCAGTGAAGAATGGGTGATACACTTGCGAGAACAATGTGAAATTCAGGGAGTACAGTTTACCTTCAAACAGTGGGGTGGTAGATTTCGTAAGCGTAATGGCTCATTATTGCAAGGCCGGTACTACCATGAAATGCCGGTTTCAAATCAGGTTAAAATCTATAATGGTACCTGATGATTGTTTAAAGGCCAGAATCGCAAGCATCAACATCCAAGAATATGGGGTTGATATAGCGAAAACTCCAGTTTTAACTGGCCAAAAATTAAAGGAAGCTGACAATATCTAAATTGTTAGTTTCCAATAAAAAATAATAATATTTAAATTTAAAACAATGATTTACAATGTAATAACAAAAGTTGAAGATATTGAAAAGGTAGTGACGGATATCCTCTTTTATATTGAAAAGGAAACAGATATTCTAATTGACCACTCGACATTAGAAGGAATTTTTGCATGGATTACCTATGATTCAACCAATTTAACATCTCCTACCATTTGCATGCCTGCAGAGTTTTATTGGGTGAATTCGAAGAACTATTCCATTCGATTCAAAATGCATTATTGTATATGCGAATGCTGTCAAAAAATAATCGATATAGAACTTGAACCAACAAATAGTTTTTATGAGGAAGATTTGGAAGATGTTACAATGATTCTTGAAGACATTATTCCTGATATTTCGATATCACCATACATACCAAATTTTGGATACGTAGAATACGAATAATTCTATTCAGATGAGTGACAATCTAATGTCTATCTGACGTCACCACGGTTTCGGGAAGTTCGAAACCCCAGACAATTAATCTCATATTTTGGGCAGAATCCTGTCTTCTGGGAGTCCGGATCCAGCGGGAGGGGAAGAAACCGGATCAGTGGCGTGGGAATAATCACGTTAGCAACTTGCTATTCATATGCGCTTTTACGGCCTGTAAGCATAACAAGTCTTGCAGTGAGATTTACAATCGTATTATTGCAAAGGGGAAGTCCAAGAAGCTCGCTTTGATTGCTGTAGCCAACAAGCCAAGCCAGCAAATGCTAAAGCATGCCAAAGTGTTAAAAATCTAACCCTTATGGAAAAAGCAACAACAAAATAGAAAAGAAAGTGTTATCTATGTAAGAATTTTGAGAGAATGATTAATAGAATATCAGCAGCATTTCTTATCCTGTTAGCCTATGCTACGTTGCTGGCTCATTCTATGATTTTACATCATCATCATGATGACTTAACAGTTGAAAATTCTTCACAAATTGAGTTTGACGATAACCATTCCCATCATGATGGAAATGCCCATCACAGTCACAAACCGGTCGAAGATGAACGTGACAATCCACTAAAAAAGCATGATCATAGCTTTCCACAACATTCTCATACCCTGGTATCAAGTGATTTTACTTTTACACTGATAAACCAGTCAATATCATCAAAGCAATTTATTCAATCTGTAATCATTATTTTTTCTGAATCTGAGTATTGTGATATATATAGTCCTCCAGATTTTGAATATGATTATGGAAATTCCAAATTTCGAATAACTTCTCTTTTTGAACCCGGAGCAATCGCTTTGCGGGGGCCTCCTTCCATTGCCTAAACTTTCTTTACTTTTTTTCTGAATTGCAGCGATAAAATATTGCTGCATAAATCATTATCATTTCATAATCAAACATGCTTGCGCATGCATTTTGATTATAATCAACCGAATATCATTTGTATATCAATAAAACATTAATCACAATGAAAAAGATACTTTTTATTATCGCGGTTACGACAATCCTGTTTAGTTCTTGTGGAACCAGAACGAATGAAAAAACCGACTCCCACACCCATGATGATGGTACCGTACATTCAGACCATCAAAATAGCCCAGATACAATTCCAGAACAAGAAGTGTTTGAGGTCCAGGAAGAATCGGATCATGAGCATTCTCATGAAGAAGGTCATGAACATCAACATTGATTAATATAATATGGCCATGATTATTACATAATGAATGTAATTCCAATCATGGCCATATTCTCATCTTAATTCATTTACAATGAAACAGCTATTATATTTCATTTTTTTCGCAATTGCACTAGTTGGGTGTAACGGAATAAGCCAACAAGCTGATGATTCAGCACATGCCCATGAAGCCAAATTACAACTGACCGAATACAGCAATAGCATGGAGCTTTTTGCTGAAGCCGATCCTTTTGCCGTGGGCCAAAACTCAAGCATACTGGCTCATTTTACATGGCTTGATAACTTCAAACCATTAAAAAGCGGAGATGTAACAATTACTCTGATTATTGGTAAGAAGGGAGTAAAACAGACAATCGCTCAACCAGTAGTATCCGGAATATATAAATTCGAGATACAACCTCAGTTATCGGGAACTGGGAAAATAATTTTCGATATTAATTCTGGCCAGGGGAAAACACAAATCATTGCAAATAATATTACAGTTTATGACGATATCCACGATGCTGAACACGCTGCTGAAGGATTAGTCCAATCAGAAACCAACACAACTGTGTTTACCAAGGAACAATCGTGGAAGATTGATTTTGCAACTGAACATCCAGAGGTTGAGCTATTCGGTCAGATTATAAAGACCACTGCCCAGGTACAATCAGCACAAGGTGACGAAATTTTAGTATCCGCTAAAACAAATGGTATTGTTATGCTCTCGGCTCAAAACGTATTGGAAGGAAAAAGCGTTTCAAAAGGACAAGTTCTTTTTTCAATTTCCGGAAGTGGCTTAGCTGACAATAATTCTTCCGTTCGATTCCTGGAAGCCCAAAACAATTATGAAAAAGCAAAATCTGATTTTGAGAGGTTAAAAGAGCTTGCAGAAGATAGAATAATCTCAGAAAAAGACCTGCTAATCGCAAAGAACCAGTACGATAATACTAAAGTTATCTATGACAACCTGAATGAAAACTTTGATGCAGCAGGAGAGAGCATTACAAGTTCAATGAATGGCTACATAAAACAAGTATTTATACAAAATGGCCAATATGTTGAAGCTGGTCAACCCGTTGTAATTATCTCGCAAAATAAAACGCTGGTGCTGAGAGCAGAAGTCCAGCAAAAATTTGCACCAATATTGAGTAGTATAAATTCAGCAAATATCCGCACCATACACGATAACCAGACTTATACCTTAGAACAATTGAACGGAGAGGTATTATCATTTGGCAGAAACACAAATAATGATAATTATCTGATCCCTATAAGTCTTCAGATTGACAATAAAGGTTCATTCGTATCTGGTGGTTTTGTGGAGCTATACTTAAAAACCGTAAGCAGCAGTCAAGCAGTGACAATCCCAAATTCTGCCTTATTGGAAGAACAGGGTATTTACTTTGTTTTCGTTCAAGTTACACCTGAGCTCTTTGAAAAGAGAGAAGTAAAAGTGGGGGTAACCGATGGACTGAAAATAGAAGTATTGGAAGGAATAGCTCAGCAGGAACGTATTGTAACTACAGGCGCAATTCTTGTAAAACTGGCTCAGGCAACAGGCTCTTTAGATGCTCATTCTGGACATAATCACTAAATCACCTAGCCATGCTAAATAATATTATAAAATTCTCACTGAACAACAAATATATCATTTTGCTCAGTTCAGTGCTTTTACTGGTTTTTGGAGCAAGAACGGCCGTTAATATGGATGTTGACGTTTTTCCTGATTTTACTTCTCCGACGGTGGTCGTTATGACTGATGCCCATGGTATGGCATCTGAAGAAGTCGAGCGTCTGGTAACCTTTCCCATTGAAACTTCTGTTAACGGTGCTACGGATGTACGCAGGGTGCGTTCAGTTTCTTCGCAGGGTTTCTCTTTTGTTTGGATAGAATTTGATTGGGGTACGGATATTTTCAAAGCTCGCCAGATAGTAAGTGAAAAACTTATCAGTATTTCATCACAAATGCCCCTTGGAGTGGAACAACCAACCCTGGCTCCACAATCCAGTATAATGGGTGAAATATTCCTGATTGGAATACAAGCCGATAGTACCAGTATGATGGATTTAAGAACAATTGCAGAATGGAATGTAAAACCATTGATACTTGCAACGGGTGGCGTTTCTCAAGTAACTATCATCGGGGGTGATTACAAACAATATCAGGTTTTGGCCGATCCTCAGAAAATGAACTTCTACAATGTTTCCATGATTGAATTGGCTGATGTTTGCAAAGGAATTAGTCAAAATTCATCCGGAAGTGCTGTAAGACAGTTTGGCAACGAATATGTTGTTCGAGGAATAGCACGTACCTTTGATATTGATGCATTGGGTAATTCATATATTAAATCAATAAACAAGAAACCTGTAAGGGTCAGGGATATTGCAGAGGTGAAAGTCGGGGCTGCAGTAAAAATGGGACATGCTTCTAAAAACGCAAGACCTGCAATCATTCTTTCAATCTCAAAGCAGCCCAATACAAACACGCTGGATCTGACAAACAATATCGAAAAAAACTTAGCGGGTCTTCAAAAAACATTACCTCCTGATGTTGTGTTAGACACCAAAATTTTCAGACAGGCTGATTTTATTGGAACATCAGTCAATAATGTACAGAATGCTTTAATTGAAGGGGGAATATTCGTTATAATCATCCTGTTTTTGTTTTTAGGTAGTTTTCGAACCACATTTATCTCTCTTCTAGCCATTCCTATGTCACTACTTGGGGCAATATTAGCCCTGAAAGCACTGGGCCTAAATATAAACACGATTAGTTTAGGTGGAATGGCAATTGCTATTGGTTCCTTGGTTGATGATGCTATTATAGATGTAGAGAACGTCTATAAACGGTTAAGACAAAACCGGCAAAAGCCCTTGCAGGACAGACAATCTTCATTTGTCGTGGTATTTGAGGCATCGAAGGAAATTCGTGCCTCAATTCTAAATGCAACACTTATAATAATAGTAGCATTTTTACCTTTATTTTTCCTTTCGGGAATGGAAGGCCGGATGTTAAAGCCTCTGGGTATATCATTTATAGTTTCCTTATTTGTTTCCCTGATTGTGGCTATGACATTAACCCCATTGCTGGCGAAATTGCTACTTTCCAATGAAAAATATCTTGCGAAAAATGAAAAAGAAAAATGGTTAGTTCGCAAACTTTCATTTTACTATGAGAAGTCACTCTCATGGTCCTTGAGACACAAAAAAGCAGTAATTTTTTCTTCCCTTGGTTTATTTGTCATTTCTCTTATTGCATTTTCAACCATGGGGCGCAGCTTTTTACCTGAATTTAATGAAGGTTCGTTAACACTATCGGTAGTTACAAAACCAGGTGCATCATTAGAAGAAAGCAATAAACTGGGTAATCTGGTTGAAACAGAATTATTATCCATTCCTGAAATAAATGGTACAGCGCGAAGAACCGGGAGAGGAGAATTAGATGAACATTCACAAACCGTTAATAGCGCGGAGATTGACGCTACTTTTGAACTTGAAAACCGAAACCGTGAAGAGTTTATGGCTGATGTAAGAGAAACGGTGGGTAGCATTCCGGGCATTGCTGCAACAGTAGGCCAGCCCCTTGGTCATAGAATCGATCACATGCTCTCCGGGACCAGGGCAAATATTGCAATTAAGCTTTTTGGCAATGATTTAAATAAGATGTTTATCATCGGAAATCAGGTAAAAAGCTCGATTGTTGATATCGAAGGCCTGGTTGATGTGAATGTTGATCAGCAAGTTGAAATACCCCAAATCCAGATAAGGGCGAACCGGGAAATGCTGGCTTATTATGGAATTACGATTAATCAATTTAACGAGTTTGTAGATATTGCATTTGGCAATGAAAAACTGGCAGATATATACGAAGGTCAGAGTCGATTTGATTTAGTGCTAAGATTGAATAGCGATTATACTGAAACGATTGATGGGATCCGTTCTGCATTAATTGATACCGAAGATGGTAAAAAAGTACCCTTAGAACAAGTTGCTGATATTGTCTCAATTTCAGGGCCCAGTTCAATAAGTAGAGAGAATGTGCAACGAAAGATTGTAATTGCAGCAAATGTAGCTGGCCGTGATTTGCGTAGCGTAGTTCAGGATATACAAAGCAGGGTAAGTGAAAATATTGAACTGCCTGAGGGATATAGAATTGAATATGGGGGTCAGTTTGAAAGTGAAGCTAAAGCATCAAAAACTTTGATGTTAACTTCCATACTGGCCATTCTTATCATTTATCTTTTGCTTTTCCAGGAATTTAGGAGTTTCAAGCTTGCGGGAATCATCTTGCTGAATTTACCATTGGCATTGATAGGTGGAGTATTTTCAATCTACTTTACCTCAGGAGTACTAAGTATTCCTGCGATTATTGGTTTTATAACACTTTTTGGTATCGCAACCCGTAATGGAATCCTTTTGATTTCAAATTACCAAAAATTGCAGGATCAGGGAATATCATTGTCTGAAACAGTAGTAAAAGGCTCATCAGACCGTTTGAATGCTATTTTAATGACAGCATTAACGGCTGCTCTTGCGCTTATTCCCCTAGCGATGCAAGGAGACTTGCCGGGTAACGAGATTCAAAGCCCAATGGCACAGGTAATTTTAGGTGGGTTACTTACATCTACCTTGCTCAATATTTTTATCGTGCCAATAGTCTATAGCATTCTGAACAATCGTGGAATAATTAAATCTCAAAAAACATGAAATATATAATCATAGTTCTAATTGCTATTATAGCCAGCAACTCATCGCTTTTCTCTCAAAGTAAGATTGATGATGTTTTGCTGGAGATAGAAAAGAACAACACAACTTTGTCAGCCCTTAGATCAAGAGCAGAAGCGGATAAAATTGGGAATAAAACCGGAATTTACCTTCAGAATCCTGAATTGGAGTTTAACTATTTGTGGGGTAATCCTTCCGCAATTGGTAATCGAGCAGATTTCAGCCTGAAGCAGTCTTTTGATTTTCCGACAGCATATGGATATAAAAATCAGATCTCCGAGATGAGAAATGAACAGGTTGACCTTGAATATCAAAAGCAACGAAAATCCTTGCTTTTGGAATCCCGTTTAATCTGTTATGATTTGGTTTACATCAATGCTTCAATGTCTGAACTTTCAAAAAGACTTGATCACTCCCAAAGTATTGCCAACAGCTATAAAGCGAAATTCGATGTTGGCGAAACAAGCATTTTGGAATACAATAAAGCACATTTAAACCTGCTTAATCTAAGTAAAGAAATGGAATCACTTAATATCGAAAGAGAAGCTTTGCTTGGTGAATTAGCCCTATTAAATGGCGGTAATTTTATCGACTTTTCCGAAAGCGATTTCCAGGTAACTGCAATTCCAGCTGATTTTGAACAATGGTATGTGCAGGCAGAACAAAGCAATCCTCTATTAAATTGGTTAAAAAAGGAGATTGAGATTAACCAAAAACAAGTGAGCTTAAATAAGGCATTGAGTTTACCTAAACTTCAGGCTGGCTATATGAGTGAAAGGATTATTGGGCAAGATTTTAAAGGAGTAACGCTTGGAGTGACGATTCCAATGTGGGAGAATAAAAACACCATAAAATATTCCAAAGCCAACGCAATTGCATTTGATAACATAGCTACAGACAATAAGGTACAGCTTTATAATCATCTCAAAGTTTTGCATACTAAAGCAATCGGACTTATGGATAATCGCATGGATTATGAAATGGAATTGCAATCCTTTGATAATTCTGAATTATTGGAAAAGGCGTTGGATAAAGGTGAAATTACCCTGATGGACTACATCCTTGAACTTTCAATTTATTATGAAAGCGTAACCCATTTACTTGAATTAGAAAGAGAAATGAATAAAACTGTGGCAGAGTTGAATCAATATTTATAGTTGGTATTCATGAAGGCGAAATGTAATATCAAGATATAAATACCCATGTCAGAAAATAAAATTAGGCACGAAAATAAAACCTTGTGGGTTGTACTTTTAACAGCCATTACAATGGTTGTTGAAATAATTTTTGGATTAGCATCAAAATCAATGGCATTATTAGCCGATGGCATTCTCATGGCATCCTATGTGCTTGCTTTTGGATTAAGTTGGATTGCGTACATAGCTGTCAGGAAAGTTTCCAGGAGCTAAAAATTTACAGGAAATTCAGATAGAATTCTATCTCTTTCCGGATATAGCATTGGTATAATGCTGGAGATATTCGCTATTGTCATCATTGTAGAAGCTGTGAACCGCTTGTTCAATCCAATGGATATAGGTATTTACCCAGTATACTATTGAGCAAAGAATTGATGCTCTATGAGAATCTTCAATCCAATCCCAATAAGTAAAATGCCACCAAAGATCTCAACGGCTTTACCAAGTCGTTTCCCAATGTATTTTCCCAGGTAAAGTCCCAGCAAAGAAAACCCAAATGTGACCAGACCTATTACCGCGACAGGTAGTATTATGGATTGATTTAAGAGGGCGAAACTGATCCCTACTGCAAATGCATCTATACTTGTGGCAAATGATTGCCCTATTAAAGTAATGATCCTCAACTCCGAGTCACCCTCATCACCATTTTTCCTAATCCCCTCAATTACCATTTTCGCCCCGATCACGGTCAGCAGTATAAAGGCAACCCAGTGATCAATTTCTTTAATATATTCCTCAATCCCTAGGCCAACGAACCATCCAATAAAAGGCATTGCGGCCTGGAAGAAGGCTAATGAAAGAGATATCGTTAATACCCTTTTTGCATTAATACCCTGTATGGTTAGTCCGTTGGATATGGATACCGCAAAAGAGTCCATCGAAAGCCCTATGGCAATAAGCAGAATAGAAAGGAAATCCATTCCATAAAGATAATGACTTCTGACTTTTGGCATAGCAGCATGCCGGGACAGAATGGCTATTTCTGTTCAAAAGATAGGTAATCCGTGCCACCATTTCCTCCACTCACATCAATCAACTCTATTTTAGCATCGCTGTTTGAGATGACATCCCAATCATCATTCAAATCCTCGAAGTCATTTGACAGATTGAAGAAAATATTGAAATGAAGGTCATCACTACTATCATCATTACTTTCACTTCCGGAAACACTCCAGGTGCCCTCATAGGAATTGGCGCCATTTTCAGCAGTAAGTATTCCTCCAACACCAAAGGCGAAATCATATCCGGCAAAATGAGAAGTTTCATCTTCCCCGGATTCTTCAAATAATGTAATTCTCCAAATTCCTGATTCCATGCTCTCTTCTATGTTATCAATAGTAAGCTCACTATTAAGATCGTCGTCTTTTGTACAAGATACCACCGAAATTCCGGCAGTTAATACGAACGCCAGCATCCATATACTTTTTGATTTTTTCATAATTTGTATGTGTTTATATTAATTATATTGGCCTGTGTTTCAAATTGATGCTAATCTCCATGTTGTCAGCAATGTTTTTTCTGACCACCTTGGGGATCTTTATTCCGTAATCTTCCGGATTGAGCACAATTTCTTTTTCTAGCCTTCCTTTCGGCATTTCTTCAACTGATCCCTAGTAGGAGTATATTTTTCATCGCTTTATCAAGCATTATTTACGTGTAAAAATAGCCCAGATACATCTGAATACTTGGTAACCTGAGTCACAGAAGCTCTATATAACATGCTAATTAACATTCTTTTAACACCATTTTCATCAAAATGCGACATAGGCTACGCTGATCAGATTTGCCTTTCTTTTACATTTACATCATCCCAACTTTCCTCTCAATAATATATCTACTCAATTTGGTTAGTTTATCCTAGAACTTGTAGAAGACTAATGGATCTAAAAAGTTTCACCAATACCAAATTTATTGGAACAATATTACCAGGTCAGGACAGATCCGGAAAACATGGGTCTTATATCTGATAAGCAATTAGGACTATTCATTCATTCACCTTTGCCGTCATCTTTCTGTTTCAGTGACTTTTACAGCTCTCATATTCACAGAAGGAAAGGACAGGATTTCTAATGACTCATGCCAAGGTACATACCCACAAAGTAAGGGATCAGCCATATCAACCACACGACAATGCTGAATTTGTGAAACCTGGTCAACATAGATTCCATAGACTTCCTGATCACTACCGTTGCCCAGATTGCATGCCCAAGCATTAACCACAGGGCTATCTGCCCGGTCAGAGTATGGGATTCAAGTATATCAAATTTTCCTTCAGCCATTTTATGCATGGCCAGGGTTCCTAACACATCAAATGAGAAGCCAATCCAGAACGTAGCAACATGCCATGGCTTGAGTATCCTGGCGATTCTTTCAGCCCAAATGCCAGCTGAATAAAAGACTAGGGCAAGAGTAATCAGTATTGTAGATAGTATAACCATAGCCAGCGAAATTGAAGAACAAATATATACATGCTTGGCATAAAATTAAAGCCATCTCAATTGAAATGGCTTCAGAGGTACTTATTTGTACAAATGGTTTCCCGGGGATGTAATTTGCCCTATTCCTTCTTCATAAATCTGAACTCATGCTTGTCTCCACCATTCTCAAAAGAATAAACGTATTCTGTATCGTCGATGGTTATTACATCCACAGTAGAAGTTGAAAGTGTGCTGTGAGCATCCGAGAAATCAGCAATGCTGCTGACACCCGAAATATGAATGGACATATCATCCTCATTTATGGAGAATTCCCCCTCTTCCTCTACAAGATTCTGCTTTCCATCCACATAATTCCTGGAATATACTCCATCGAGGGAGTAGCTCTCTTCATATTCTGAAATATGCATTTCGGAGGTTTCATCCACATTATTTCTCATATATACTTTTAACTCCCATGTTCCAGAGATAAAATCCTCAACTAGCTCATCGGAACAGGATGTAAGCAGCACGGAAGCCAACGATAGTAAGATAAATTTTGATTTCATGATATTATATCTTTAAAGGTGAAAGGGCAGCAGTATCTTCAGGCATTATCTGAAAAAATAATTTAGGGGTTAGAATATTGCTGCCCTGAATGAACATTTATTTAGTGCGCCTGGTAGATAACCCGAAGGGTAGATACAATGGGCATGTGCTAACAAACGCCGTTGAAAGTGGAATGAGGCCGACCAGGCCCCACCAGGATTTGAAATATAAACCTGCAACACCAATGGTCAAACCAATCACAACCCTTAACCATTTGTCTGTTGTTCCAATATTCATTTTCATGACCAAATTGTTTTTATTCAGTCCAAATATAAGAAGATGGTTTCGGGGTTCTAAGTGACCAGGGTCACAAAGGATTGATTATTTTGATTTTACCTCTTTCCAGCAAGATCAGGCTTTCCCTTTCCATCTGCTTTAGCAAGCGTGAAATCACCTCCCTTGCCGTCCCTAATTCACCAGCGAGCTGCTGATGGGTTATTTCCAACTCATTGTTCACGGCATGTTCCTTCAGATGCTGAATAAGCCGGGTATCCACACTTTTGAACAATACCAAATCCACCAGGGTCATTAGTTCAGCCATCCTATCATAATGCAACTTTACCACAAACTTTCTCCAGGATGGGTACCTGTCCATCCATACTCGAACGTTATCCGCTCTGGCAATGATGATACGCGTTTTCTTTTCAATGATAGCTTCAGCCTGACTTTCTTTATTTGAAAGGCAGGAATTGATAGACAGGATGCAGCTTTCTCCGGGTTCAATGTGGTAGAAGATAATCTCACGACCCGATTGATCCATCTTCCGAAGTTTTATTGATCCTTCAAGCACCAGCGGAATCATTTTTATATATTCATGTTCCTTCAGAACTACAGTTCCTGACTGTATTTCAATAACTTCCAGTTTATTCAACTCATCAAGCAAGGCCTGCTCAAACGGAAAAAGTGATATGTTACGATCATTGATCATCACTAGCAAGATACTACAAAAACAAATATACCCTTGTTAACATGTTTATACAGGTATATCTACCAATTTATTCTTAAAGGAATAAATTATAAGGTTGACGGTATTATATGTATTGGTCTTCTGAAACAAACTACTTTTGTATTTTTCAACAGTCTTTGGACTGATGTGGATTAATTCCGCGATCTGTTCATTATTGTACCCCTTACAAGTTAATTCCAGTACTTCTTTTTCACGATCTGTAAATGAGGAAGAGATTTGCTTTCTCACACTTTCGCTCTTTTTCATGCTCAGGCTTTTTAAAACTACCTTAATAATCTCATCGGAAAAAAAATTCCCCCCGCTATGCACTTTCATTAGGGCAGACTCAAATTCTTCCGGAGTGCTGCGTTTCAACATATATCCCTCAACCCCGGCAAGCATCATCTGCTCTATATAGTCTTCATTGTGAAAAGTCGTAAGTACGATTATTTTCAACTCTGGATTAAGATCAAGTGCTTCAACAGTAGCCTCTATTCCCCCCATCATGGGCATGTTGATATCCATCAGAATAATATCAGGATTAAGCTCTCCAACATGATCCAGAAATTCTCTGCCATTTGAAGCCTCAAATACCTTATCAATAAACGAGAAATGTGAAAACAATAGCTTTAGTCCATCCCGAAAAATTTTATGATCATCTACGATCATTATATTAATCTTATTCATTTAGTTGCTTCTTATCTTATTCATGTTATTCCAGTGGGAATAGAAATCTTAACAAACATTCCGTCATTAGTATTATTACCAAGTGTATAATTCCCTTCCATTAACTCAATTCGGCGCACAATATTGTTGAGTCCGTCCTTTCCAGAATTGAAGGAGCCGGGAATATCTTCAAACCCCTTCCCGTTATCCTTGTATTCAATTATTAGCATCCTGTTATGCACAATAAATTTAATCTTTGCGTCTTTAGCTTCCGCATGCTTAAGGGTATTATTAATCAGCTCACTACATATTCTGAAAATGAGTAGTTCCTTGTGATGTCCAAGCTCAGGCGGCTGATCTTGTGATTCAACCTTGAATGTTGTTTGTTCAATACGATTGATCCGGATAACCAGCCGCTGAACACTATCAATCAGTCCATGCTGAAGCAATTCAGAAGGACTAAGATTGTTGATGATCTCTTCAATGCCATCCAGTGCACTATTGACCATTGATTGCAGGTTTCCCAGGTCAGCGCTAAGAGAAAAGTCATTTTTGTCCTCATTTCTCTTCTGCAACACCTGTATATTTATCATCAGTCCCGAAAGAAGAGCTCCCAGTCCGTCATGAAGATCTGCCGCTATCCTTTCCCTTTCCCTGTTCTCCACCTCCACTGTATTCATGATCAAATTCCGGTCAGCTTGTACAATCTGATGAGTCAGCTTGAGAATCACGATTCCGGCCAGGATAATAATTAATGTGTTCAGAACCACGATACCTAACATTTCCTTCCGGTATTGCTGCTCATCAAGTTTTAGATAATCCGGGAGAATCGCACTGAATTTCCTGTAGCTGGTACTGAAATCATCAAAAAGCTGAATAAGCATTACATCTGCAGCGATCAAAGAAGCGTCAGTGTCATCGGCAATATGTGCTTCAAGAACAGAGAATGTTTTCAGTATCCGATCATATTCACCTCTAAAACCTTGAAAATTGCCGTTAATGAATCTAGCATATTCATTATCAAGAAAGTCACTTAACTCATACAAAAGTTCTCTTAACAGGAAAATGCTTTCATGAAGATTCTCAAGAAGCCTGTCGTCTGATTTCAACATGATCTCATCTACCCATATTCTCGAACGTAGAATTTCCCTTTCCACATCTCCTGTAAGACCTACGATGCGAATATGTTCAGAATCGTGCTTAACACTGGTTTTGAAAAGCGCAAATACACCAGTGGTAATAAAGACAATGAAGAATACCAGGATGATTACAACAGCCCTTCTAAGTGTGATATTTTTCCTCACTTTCACGATGGTCCTTTATTAAGAGACACAGGTATGTAAAAATACCAATCTTTTCAGGAACTCCTGGTCAAAGAAATGCTTATAAGGAGGTACTTATAAGAAAGGCAGCGGCAAAGGCAATGATAGCATAGAGTTCAGGAAAAACTGCCAGTATCATGGTGCTTCCAAAAACTTTATGCCCTGAACCAATGGCTGCAATTCCATTTGAAGTTACGCCACCCTGTCTCTTAGCTGAGAATAGTCCAACAATGCCAAGTGCCATTCCGGCTGCAAGAATTGCCACTCCTTGCACCATGTCCATCCCGGTCTGAATTACTCCGGAAGTATTAATTACAAAGAATCCGGCGAAACCATATAGTCCCTGAGTCCCCGGAAGTGCACTTAGCAGCATATAATTTCCAAATGCATCCGGATTCTTTTTAAGGGCACCCACGGTTGCATTGCCTCCCATTGAAACTCCAATTGCACTACCTATTCCTGTTAGTATCAACATGAGAGCCAGGCCAGCATATGCAAATATAATAGGCAGAGCTCCACCATTTCCAATAAAGTTTGTTTCCATTGTTTTTATCTTTTATTCTAATTATTAATAATAATTGGTTTATATTCTTTTCCACCTCCTTCAAATCCTGCGTTCTTGTAAAATTCCACAAAGGTGAGCCTCATGGGGTGGATAAAACCTCCTAAGACGGCCAGGAACAGGTTTATGGAGTGACCAGCCACCAGGATGATCAAGAACAATAACCAGCCAATCCACGGGACTTCCAATAATTGAAGGGATATATCATTAAAAACAAATCCTAAGATTGCTGATGATATGCCAAGAGCAAATAACCTTATGTATGATAGCAGGTCCCCGAAAAGTCCGGTAATCATTCCGTATGAATCCCAGACGCCTCCTCCGAATCGTGAGATGATCCCCTCTCCCGGTTTATTCAGGATCAGAATGAAAACTCCTGAAATTGCTAGCAGCCCATAAAACAGATAACTCAGAACAGGTCCATCGAAAAGTCCAAGGGCATTGATTAATAAAGTGATTATCAAAATGAGCCATCCAACAGGAGAGACAGCATATTTGAATCCCTTCCGGCGAATAGTATTTAACACTCTTACAAATATCCCGAATATGATCTGTAAGGCTCCAATTATCAGGGCAAGATAAAACATGTTCAGAGGTTCCTGCATCAAGTGGCGAAAACTACGGACAAAAGGAAGGCCTGCTTCAGCATTCTTAATGAACACATTCTTGGAAAAGTCAGTGTTTTCACCCAGAACCTTTTCAATACCAGAGGTGAAATCAGATCTGTTTTTGAAATATTCTCCTTCTAATGCCTGAAGTTGTAGGTAAGTTGATTTTGACAGCCCACTGTCGCTAAGTCGCTCTAAACTGTCACTTGTAAGAGTATACCCGCTGTCAATCAGGTTCATGCCAAAAAATGTTCCCGAAAGAAGACCGAATAAAATTGTTGCTACACCAAAAAACTGTGCAAGGGTGAAAATTTTCCTTAATTCGTTCTTCCGCTTTCCAATCCTCCATTTCACAATTACACCAAGCATAATCAGCACAATTCCATACCCCGCATCACCTAAGCAAAAACCAAAAAACAGAACGAAAAAGGGCGCAAAAAACGGGGTAAGATCCAATTCTGTGTAATTAGGCAGGTCAAAAAGCCGTGTAATTGGTTCAAAAAGCCTTGAGAAATAACCATTTTTTAACTGAACGGGGGGCAATTCACCATACTCCGAAGAAGAGGAAATACAAACGGCTTCATTGGATTCAGCCAAATGGCTTATCTCAGCCTCCAACTCACCGGGTGCCCAACCTTCTAAAATATGAAGGGAATCACCAGATTCTTTTATAGTATTCTGATATACCTGGTTCAGGGAAAGCTCGCCTTCAATGCTACCAATCCTTTCCTCAAGAATTTCACCTGATCCGCTAGCAAGAGAAGCCAACATGGCCATTAATGCGGATTGCTCAATTTTCATGACTTCCAACTCCTCATGAAGTTCATTGATGGTTTTTGCAACCGGATCATGAAGCTCTGCATCAATTTTCACTTCAATATGCGAAGGAGCAATTACAAGGAAATAAACCGTTGTCCTGCTCCTGTTTATCTCGAAAAGTGAATACCTCTCCTCCCATACGGGATCGAAACCCTGCAACTGCTTCGAGAAAAAATGGATACGGTAACCAGCCTTTCCAAACCATTCGGTATCTTGATAATCAAAATTTCCCCAAGGGCTAATCCTGTCAATGTCCTTATTGCTTTCAGCCATGGAGTGATCGAGTTCTTCCAATCGTTTACGTACTCCTCTATACTCCTGGACAATTATCTCAGCACTTTTTGCCTTATGACGTACTTCTATAGTATCCCCGATTTCCTGCAGTTGCTTTTGTACCTCTTGTATCTCTTTCAGTTGAGAAGTCAGGCCACTCAATGAATCCAATTCTTCATTCCTCTCAATTTCAGCAATATGCAACACCCCCATCTTCCCAAGTTCAGTGATGAATTGATGGTAATCGGAATGGAAGACCAAAAAACTGTATTTATTCATCGGAGTGATCATAACCCTGTCTCCATTTCCTTTTCTTTTCGACTCTTCACGATCTTCTGTGCTGCCTTCATAAGGTTCTCCTCATCCTCAAGGAATCGCTTAATTTTTCTGATTGTGTTCTCATACTCCGGGATCTGGACTTTCTCATAAAGGTTGACCTTTTGGGTGGTCTTTTTCCTGGCGTATTCGAGTATCCCGATTTTCTGCTTCAAGATCCTTAACTCTGCCTCTAACTCTATTATTCTCTTCAAAACCGAGATTCCATCGTGAAACCATTTAGGAGAGGAAAAAAGGTTGACTCCTGCAGAAACGAAACTCACTTCTTCTAGTACCGGTATCCTGACTCCAGCTATTTTTTTCTCACCAATCGTCACCTGATCCACCCCCAGTAAAGACAAATCATACTCACACCAAATCTTGTTCCCTTCCTGTTGCTCCAGAACAATTGAATCTAAATCAGATGAAAGTTTTTCTGCGTCATTTCTCGCATTTTTTACCTCCAGGCGCAGAGCCGTCTCCTTGTTTTTCAGGGTTGGCAAAGCACGTTTTCTGATGTTAAGCTGCTTATTCAGATTCTGGAGAAAGGTCTTATTGTATTCAAATCGAAGCTTCATGACTGACTTGCTTTAGTTTCCAGCTTGGAGCCAGTTCCATCCTTCCAGTATTTTTGCGTAAGTTCTTCTCTAATGCCAATTTCTTCCCTGGTGAAGTGATTTGCAAACAATTCCCAGCCGGTATCCAGCATCTCATTTACCTGGAGATTCACATCCACCGCTAGTAACCTGCGGGAATAATTTTCTGCAAAAGCCAGGGTTCGTTCATCGTAGCCGGTAAGATCAAACCCATTTTCCAGTTTAGTCCTGGCATTGACAGAATCAGCATATAACCTGATGGCCGTGTTCATTACCTGCGGATGGTCCTCCCGGGTTTGCTTGCCAATTACAAGTTGCTTTAACCTGGATAGAGACCTGAAAGGATCAATGATCACCTTTCCTATATCCGTATCTCTCCTGAGGTATAATTGTCCCTCGGTAATATAACCTGTATTGTCGGGGATTGCATGGGTAATGTCACCTCCCGAAAGGGTAGTTACGGCGATAATGGTAATGGATCCTCCGGCCGGAAACTGTACCGCCTTTTCATATATCCGCGCCAAATCACTGTAAAGGGATCCGGGCATGGAATCCTTAGATGGTATCTGATCCATCCGGTTTGAGACAATTGAAAGTGCATCTGCAAACAGAGTCATGTCAGTAAGCAGCACCAGAACTTTCTCATTGTGCTCTGAGGCAAAATACTCCGCAGTGGTTAAAGCCATATCCGGGACCATCAGGCGTTCAACAGGAGGGTCTTCCGTTGTGTTTATAAAGGCTATGGTTCTGTCCATAGACCCTGCATTCTCAAAGGTGTTTTTGAAAAAAAGATAGTCATCATTCGATAGCCCCATTCCCCCAAGGATGATCTTATCAGCTTCAGCACGCAATGATAACAAGGACATGATCTGGTTGAATGGCTGATCAGGATCTGCAAAAAAAGGAATCTTTTGTCCTGTTACCAGTGTGTTATTAAGATCTATCCCGGCAATTCCTGTTGAAATGAGCATGGAAGGCTGTTCACGCCGCACCGGGTTAACTGAGGGGCCTCCGATCTCACGTGCTTCGCCTGATAGATCGGGACCGCCATCGATAGGATCTCCAAAAGCATTCATGAAGCGACCTGTCATATCAGGCCCCACCTTTAGGGTAGGAGGCTTCCCAAGGAAGATAACCTCAGCATTGGTAGGAATACCCTCAGTTCCTGAAAAAACCTGAAGGGTAACCAGGTTCTCAATAATTTTCACAACCTGTGCCAGCTTGCCATCAATCAGTGCCAACTCCTCAAACCCGACATTTTCGGCATAAAGTGAACACGTGGCCTTGGTTATTTTATCGATCTTCGTATAAATTTTTTTAAAAGCTTTTTTTGCCATTATGCTAGCCTCCTCTCCTTAATGATTGCGTTCATTTCTTTTTCATATTTAGTAAACTGATCCCCCAAAAACTCCGAATAATTCATCTGTTTGAGTGTATTGATCAAGGAACGAAAATACTCTGCCACCTCCTCAAATTGCCGGAATTCAAACTCGGATTGAGTAATTTTTATGACCTCAACTAACATGTATTTTTGTCTTTCCAGGGGACACATCCTGTCAATTTTATCAAATGCATCCTGCTGCATAATAACAAAATCAACCAGTTCCGCTTTCCAGAAAAGAATATGATGTTCTACAGGCAAACCGTCATCACCGAGGATATTTAACTGCTCACGAATCTCCTTGCCCCGGATCAATAAATCACGGACATACTCCACATTTATAAGCCAGTCTTCCCCCATGCTTTCTGAAATGGAGGACTTAAACTCATCGTATTCGAGGTATTTTGAGTAGCTGTCAATGGGATCGATTGCGGGGTATCTCTTTGAATCAGCCCGCTCCTGTGACAAAGCATAATAACAACGGGCCGCTTTTTTAGTTGACTCTGTTACCGGCTCCTTCAAATTTCCACCGGCCGGGGAAACTGTACCAATAAAAGTGATAGAGCCTGACGAGCCATTTTCCAGTTCTACAAAACCTGCACGTGCATAAAAACTCGAAATGATTGCAGACAGGTCCACGGGAAAAGCATCCGGACCCGGCAATTCTTCCATTCGGTTCGACATCTCTCTGAGAGCCTGAGCCCAGCGTGAAGTGGAATCGGCCAATAGCAATACCTTCAAACCCATATTCCTGTAGTACTCAGCCAGAGTCATTGCAGTATAAACAGAAGCCTCTCGTGCAGCCACAGGCATATTTGAGGTGTTGGCAATAATGATGGTTCTTTCCTTCAGTTTTGCCCCGGTACGCGGATCTTCCAATTCGGGGAATTCTTTGAATATCTCGACAACCTCATTGGCCCTCTCGCCACATGCTGCCAAGATCACTACATCGGCCTCAGCCTGTTTTGAAATGGCATGCTGCAATACAGTTTTTCCACTCCCGAAAGGCCCGGGAATAAACCCGGTACCCCCCTCAACTATTGGGTTCAATATATCGATGACTCGAATCCCCGTTTCCAGGATCCGGGTTGGACGCGGTTTCTGTTTATAGTATTTCAGCGGAATTTTTACTGGCCACTTCTGTACCATGCTTACCTCTCTTTCCAAGCCATTCTTATTTCTCAACACTGCAACCGTATGACCAATTTTGTATTCCCCGGAACCATTGATGGAACTTATTTTGCAGTCATCATCAAGATCGAATGGTGCCATGATTTTGTGCATAAGCAGGTTCTCTTTTACTTCACCCAGCCAGGAACCAGGGTACACCGGATCGCCCGTCTCCATCAAGGGAGTAAACCCCCAAAGCCTGTCTTCATCTAAGGGTTTTGTATATCCTCCCCGCTTGAGAAAGATCCCCTCCATGGTATCAAGGTCATTCTGTAATCCGTCGAAATTTTTGCTCAATATACCCGGGCCCAGTGTTACCTCAAGCATATTCCCCAGGAATTCTACCTTGGTCCCTGTCTTTAATCCCCGGGTACTTTCAAACACCTGCACGTAGATCTTTTTTCCATCTACACGAATTACTTCTGCCATCAGTTGCGCTCCTTCAAGATGAATCATGCATATCTCATTTTGCGACACTTTCTCCAGGGCCTCAACAATAACCAGGTTGGCAATAATGCCTTTAACAATCCCTTCTGTAGTCATATATCTTTATTTCAGTAAATACTATTTCTTTTCTTGAGGAGTTCAATTATCCTGGTATTATCTTATACACCATTAACGCATCTCCATGCCTGATATAAAGCTTCCCTTCATTTATTACAGGGTGAGCCCAGTGTTGGTCAGTCCCAAGCGTCACTTCAAATTTGCTTATTACACTGAATGATGATGGAGTTGCAGAAATCAATCCCATTTCTCCTTTTTCATTATAACTGTAATAGAGGCCATCGGCCATTATAATATTCCCGTCTCCAAACGAATCGGTAGAATATATAATCTGACCAGAGGCTGCATCGATACAATGCCATAACCCTTTTCGATACATGGACCCATAAATATGTCCATCAATTACAATTATTCCCCCCATCAGGTTTTTAAATTCTACATTTCGCCATAAAGTTGATACTCTTTTACCGTCATCATTCAATTTCAGCGCAACCAGACCTGAAACATTTTGTTTATCATCAGTGCTCGAGCAGTAAATTATTCCGTTATAATAGACTGGGGTATTCGCATGGATCTTGTGTGTCTGAAATTGAGGAACCTGCCAGTAGAACTGACCGGTACCGGCATCAACACCAATAATCGATTCGGCTGTCATTGTCACAATGAGCGAAGTTTCATTGTGTTTGACCAGTATTGGTGAGCAGTAAGCAGAAGGTTGGCCATTTCCCGGACTGGTCCATATAGTTGCTCCTGTAAAGCGGTTAAGAGCAACAATATTGTTTTCAATTCCACCGGGAGTGCAGTAAAGCACATCTCCCTCAATAAGAACTGACTCTGCAATGCCCCATTGGATGTTTCTCCCATTGAATTGTTTCAATAGATCTGCTGACCATACAAGATCACCGATATCGGCTTGGCAGCAGAATACAACTCCTTGTCCGCTTATAAAATATATAAGGTCGCCTACTATTATCGGAGTTGATCGTGAGCCAGTATAGTTTTCATACCATTCAAGGCCGTAACTTTTTTCCCAAAGGAGTTCCCCTTCGAAATCAAAAGCGTAGAGAACCCCGATAGTGTCGGGCATTCCCAGAATAAACATTTTATCTTTACCGATTCCGACATTTCCATGTCCTGCACCAAGTCCTTCGTAGGACCACAGCAATTCCGGACCATTTTCCGGCCAACTCTTCAGCAATCCCGTTTCCTTATAGATTCCATTGCGGTTTGGTCCGCGCCAGTCAGAAAGCTGACTGTAAGCAAAGGACATAGATGCAGAACAGCATAATACTGATAGAATAATATTCTTAAATATTGGCTTCATTATTGTTGTTTTTTAACTACTTGCTTTTATGTGGTACACCATCAGTACCTCTCCATGTCTGATATAAAGCTTCCCTTCATTTATTACAGGGTGAGCCCAGAATGGGCCCTCACCTTTTGTGATCTGAAACTCACTCACAATGTTGAGTTTTGAGGCGTCGGGTTTTACAAGGGCAACATGACCTGACTTTTCTTCAAAAATGTAAAGCATTCCATCGGCGGATATTATTGATCCTCTTGAGTGCCATTCAGTTGTCCACAGTGTTTTGCCTGTGGTCCAGTCTACGCAAACCCAGGTGTCCCTTGGGATTGACTGGTGATTTGTACCATAAATATTATTTCCATGAAGTACAACTCCTCCATGCTGGGGGTCAAAATTTCTATTCTCCCAGACGATGTCAACCGAATTTCCATCTGTAGAAAGTTTCAGTTTAAGAGCCACCCAATTGTATCCGTTGGCAATCAAAATATGACCATCACTATATACAGGAGTAATAGCATGATTCTTCCGGACCCTTCCTTCTGCAGCATTAACCGCATTGTAATCTACTTTCCAGAGGATTTTACCGTCTTTCGCATCAACGGCTAAAACATCTGTTCCCAATACGGTGACAATCATCTTTTTACCGGCATACTCAATAAGTATAGGATTTACATATTGTGGTCCCTGGTTTAGAGCTTCTGTTTCCCAAACCACTTTCCCATCCTTAATATCGAAGGCAACGAGGGACGCTTTTTTACCTCCAGGCGATGCAATAACCATATTATCGATAATGAGTGGAGACTCGGAAATTCCGAACATTATCGGTTCACTTTCATATAAACTGTAATGATTTTTTGACCATTTAATCTTTCCGTCCGATCCTACGCAGACAATATCCCCATTTCCACTGATCAGGAATATACTTCCGTTATAGTATGTGGGGGTACATCTCGATCCCTTGTGGTTTGTCATCCAGGCTCTTCCATAAATTACTTCCCACTTCTTTTTACCATCGAGAGTCAGAGCTGTAAGTACATCAGAGCTGTCTCTTCTTCCAGTTACATAAATTGCATCATCAGTGACAGTGGGAGAAGAGTATCCATCGCCCATATTTTCGGCTTCCCATAATAGTTCAGGGCCGCCCTCAGGCCACTCGTTAAGCAATCCAGTTTCATTATATATACCACTCCGGCCGGGGCCGCGCCATTCAGAAAGCTGACTGTAAGCGATAGACACTGAAGCAGAACAGCATATAACTGATAGGAATAATTTTGTGAAAACTGGTTTCATAATGATTGCTTCTTTAATTGTTTATTGTCTTTCTCTGGTTCTATTTCACTTGCCTTAATTTGCTTTGCTGTAAAACCAAGTTTTTCAATTGAGGTTTGAATTTCATCAGGACTGTTTTTACTTTTCTTAAAAACAACAGTTACCTCTTTGGTCTCCAGATCGCAATTAACATCTTTGACCCCTTTTTCATGAGGAAGATTTGTCATGATCTTATTCACACAGGTGATGCAGTCAATAGATGTTGAGAATTTGATCGTCTGAACGTTTTTGGCTTTATCCTGCGCTGATGTCAAAACAGGAATAACCGTCAGAATAATGACAATTAATTTTTTTTGTATTGTTTTCATAAATGAATCATTTTAAAGTAATTGTGTATATAGTCTAGTCTAATTCACGATTTAATATAAACCTGAAACCCGCGTAAATTTTCCGCCCATGAATCGGGCCCCAGATAAGTCCCGAATCGAAATATTCTCCAAAAGGGTCATCAGCTGCAATAATCGGATTAGCTTGTGTGAAATTCAGAAGATTTTCGCCTCCTGCGTATATCTGCCATTTTCTGAAATTTCTTGTAACCTGAATATTCATTACAGCAAAAGCTTTGAAGGAATCAGGTCTTCGGTACATTTCCGGATTAGTATCGGTCGAAGGGACTCTTCCGGGACCATTTAGCTGTAATGTATAATCATATTGCCACTTACGGAGATGAGTAAGATAGGAGATCGTAAATAATCCCTTATATCGACTCACCAATGGTTTACTTAGCAGGGTATCGCTAAAGGTCATTTTTACGTCATTCCACCTCCAGGCAACCTGAACGTCCAATCCTTCAGTAATTCTACTTGATGCTTCAAATTGAAGGACATTGGAATATGATTTTCCTTGAAGGTTATAAAACCAGACACCATTCACATCTGAGTCTAGGTCAGTAATGATCTGGTTAACAAAGTTCGTGTGGAAAAATTCCGATGAAAACTTAAGTACGTTCCCAAAAACATGAAGATTACCTGTTAGGTTCAAGCCCAGGTTCCACGCCTCTTCAATCCCCAGGTCACTTGCAATTATCATATTGCGGCTGCTTGCAAGAAGGTAGGAATTCTCAGCCAGGACATTAGCCGATCTGTATCCTTTCCCTGTGGAGGCTCTAAGTGTCAGGTTCGCAGCAATGACATACCTCAAATGCAGACGTGGTGTTAAAAGAGTACCATAAAGATTGTGTTCATCAACCCTTAGTCCGGCAACAACTGTAATTTTGGATGTATCAGCGTATGTATATTGGATAAACACTCCGGGTACAGATTCATTCCGGTCTAAATTCAATGCATTGAGGGTTTCATTGTAGAGATCGTACTTATAGCTGAATCCTGCATCAAGTGTATGTTTACTGAAAAGAGGATTCCATTGGTACAGCAGATTTGAATAATAGCTCTTTTGGGTTCCTTCGTATTGTGTTAGACCGAAAAATGAATTCTGATTATGAAAGGCAGCATTCTGAATCCAACCTATAGACATACTTCTGTCTTTCATAAAGACTCTTCCGGCTTTTGTAAAAGCCTCAAATCTTTTGGTTCTGATATTGATTCCAAATCCATCGGAATATGTATCCTGCTCGTTATTCTTATAACTTAACTGACCACCCATTCGTTCCTCTTCAAGGTATCTGATTCCAACCCTGAAATCGGATACATCTGTAAGATAGTCCCACCTATTGAAGAGGTGGGATTGTTTTACACCTGGTTCATCTCTGAAGCCATCTTTGTTATTGTCATTCATCCCGCTCTGGTTTTCAGCATGAACCATCAGCATCGTACTCCAGTTATTATTTAAGATAACTGAGGTATTTGCATTAACCTCCTGTCTGCCAGCATCACTCAAAAAACCATTGACATATACTTTCTCACTGGTTGCGGGTTTTTTATATTCAACATTTATCTGTCCGGCAATTGACTCATATCCATTCCTTAATGATGAGGTGCCTTTTGAAACCTGAATTGATTCCATCCATGGACCGGGTATATAATTCAGTCCATATGTAGAAGCTAATCCATACATTGCAGGGATGTTTTCCATAAGTATCTGAGTATAATTACCTGCAAGTCCAAGCAACTGAATCTGCTTTGCACCCGTAGAAGCATCAGTGTAATTGACATCCACTGAGGCATTTGTTTCAAAACTTTCAGAAAGATTGCAACATGCGGCTATTCTTAGTTCAGCCCCGGTAATATTCATTGTGAGGATCGGGTCAATTTTATTTATGTGAGTCCCCACGGACTTTCCGTAAACTACAATCCCATCTAGTTCATTCTCTTGTACTAAAGGATGTTTTATGTATTTCTCATCAGGACCAACTGTAATTGTATCAGACTTATAACCTACAAAGCTGATAATAAGTCTGCTGGTCTGCTTCACCCTTTTTATGTTGAAGATACCCGCCGCATTTGCTGAGGTACCAACAGTAGTTCCTTCCCAGTATAAACTGGCCCCTGGCAGTCCCATCATATCACGGTCCGATCTGTCATAAATTTTCCCTTCTATTTTTCTTTGCCCCATCATCAAACCAGGTGCTATGAATAACATCAGAGTAATAAAAAGAAATTTAAAGTTCTTCATCATCCTTCTTAAATCATAAATAATTTCATCTCTTATTATCAAAAGAGATCGAGCAACCCACCTTCCCAATGTATTGATGGTTAACTAAAAAAGCTCTGGTATTTTATCCTTCAATGCATGTTCAACAGCTTCCAATAATCGCTCCTTTCCTGCTGATTCGTTCATACGCGACCATCGGTCAGCGATCAAAAGTTTAGCAAAATAACCCAGCACAGCGTCTCCAGTAAAATCTTCAAAAAGAGTGATCTCTTCAATCACACTCCACCTGAGTCTGTCATAATCAAGCTCTGCTAAAGAATAAACTGTGGTTTTTTCAATGGAAAGAATCTCATCAAAATATTCGAATTCCGGATACTTGGTAATACTCTTACCCTTCATCTGCCTAAGGTGACGGGCAAAAGGGTTTTCGCCCGTCACGCAGGCCACAGGTTCTGTATCAAACCTTGCGGCCTTGAGGAAGCATAGCAGATTGGATATATCATATTCAAATTGGGTATATTCCCTCACAAAACGATTTCCGACGAGCTCTATATGTTTATAGTAGGCATGATCAAGATCCTTTCGACATCTGACATGGTCAATTTCCTTGGGAGCATTCAAATAATGGAGCATCACCTCTGCCATGTAGGCAGGTAAAACATCATCACCCGGCACTATGGCCGTAAAAAGTTCTTGCTGATCCCTGAAATCCCCAGAGGAAAAATTTGCCAGGCCTTCTTCTACACCCTCTAAACCCTGAAGAAATCTCACTAAATTTTCATGGTCATAAGGATATAGCAGCATCTCCAATTGACTGTAGTCTTTGTCGTGCAATTCCTGCCGCAGTATTCCCTTCAAATCAAGCGGACTGATAGGAAGAGTTATATCGCCAAAAGCAATTTCAGGTAGCCCGGCAACCAGACAGTGATAAGTCCTTTCTTCCATAATCAATTACCTTCAAACAGGAATTTATGAGCTATGGGCCGCAGACTTTCCTTTAGGAATGCTTCAAAAGCCTCATCAGTCAAACATATTTTATAGTGTCCATTCTGTGGTTGAATCTCAAATCCGGCACCAATTCCAGAGACTGCTTTCAGTTCGAGGCCTTTGTTGAGCCAACGTCGCGCATCCTTACTGAAATGATCGATCACTGAGGTATAGGCATCGGCTGGCAACAAAATTTCAAGCTCAGCATCACTGTTATACTCTTTCCAGTTTCTTACTGCATCTTCAATTAGTTTTGCTACGAATTCTGAATTATTCATGCTTCGTTCAAGAGGTTCATCAATTACTTTCGTAAGTAGCAGATCTCCAATATCCCTCCTGAGGTTCAACAGAATTTGTTCCACAGAAAGTTTAAGGTCAGCAGTGACCCGTTCAGTATAGCGATTGGCTTCTTCCTTTGCTTTCTTCAAAAAAGCGTCAGCCTCCAAATTTGCATTTTGCCTGATCTCTTCTGCTTCACGTTTGGCACCCCGCATTAATTGTCTGGCCTCATCCTGTGCCTTCTCATATCCTTCCTTTCGGATTTTTTGAGATAGCTCTTTTATCTTATCATTCATAATTGCTTATTGGAATTAGTACTTTACTGAAGAACCGGTTCACGTGTCTCCATCGATTCAAAAAAGTTTAGGATCAGGCTGTCCTTTCGGGGGACAACACTGATGACCGGAACGCTGGATTTATGGATAATTTCTCTGGCAAACGCTCCAAGATAATTGTCGAAAAGGATCGTTTCCTGATGTGTCATTATCACCAGAAGGTCAGGCTTGATCTTTTCCGCATAGTCAAGTACAACCTCATCTGCAGTTCTTTGTTCCGCCTTTAATAGTACCAGATCCACATCAATTCCATGCTTCCGAATATCCCGTTCAATCCTTCGTCCTTTTTTGTATGACAGACTATGCACACTCTCAATTTCCAGGTGCTGAACGGAAACAATATGGATACTTGCACCAAATTTCTTTGCGAGGGATATTGCCCATTCTACTTTTTTATCTGAATTCTTTGTGATATCAACCGGAACCATAATAAGGTTGATCCCTTTAACTTTAGGGTCTTTGAACATGGTCATAACCGGACATTTAGAGTCGGAGATTAGCTTATCAGCATTCTCCTTCCTGAAAATACTTGCTTTACCGTGTGATCTCCTTGCCTTTTTAATAATAACCATATCGGATTTCCTTCTGGCTGACACCTTCAGAATCGAGGGAATCAGTTTACCAATTACAATCTCATATTCAAACTTTTTCAAAAGTGGGTGCCCAGGAAAATATTGCTTGACATGGGCACGAAATTTTTTCAAAGCCTTCTTCCTGTGTTTTCTTTGTACTCGCGATGGAAACCATTTTTGAAGAAAGGGCAGCTCACTTTCCACGTGGAGCAGGACTATCTCTGACCCGAATTTCTCATGGAAGTAGATGGCTTGATTGATTGGTGCAATCATATTCCGGTTTAATGGTACCGGGACAAGTATTCGTTCTATTTGAGCGAAAGATTTCATGTTAGGATTGCTTAACTGTTTGTATGGCAACATCATCCCTTCCTTCATTCAGGCTTCTGAACAATTTCTCAGCCAGGGAATATTCATCCTTCAATGTCCAGCTATTAGAATCAAGATAGTCAATTGGACTCTTCTCTGGTTTCAAAAGAGAGTCCGCACTGGTAACCATAATTGATTGTTTTAAACCAAGTCCGGTAAAAATCCTACTTAGAAACTGGTAGTATGCACCATTTTGCATATTCTTTTCTCCGGAGAAATAGGTAACTCGATCTTTACTAATCAGGGTTATGCCATTGCCTACGATATATAGTGGTCTTATTCCGGATTTTAGTACGGAGACTATCAGTCTCTTACAGTAAGTCCTTGGTTTGGGCATTCCCTGATCAAATCCAAGGACCACTGCAGTACCTGTCTTATTCCCAAATCTTTGCTTCAGCACTGAAAACAACTCACCCTCCATTACAACTTTCGAAATGCTCTTTGGGTTTATGCCAGTGTTTCTAACTATCTGGTTTTTCAGTTCAGAAAGTTCCCGCCGGGCGGTTTTCTCCAATAAGGGTGTGATATTTCGAAGCATACTCTGGCCAAATGCTCGCTTCTGATAAGTTTGCAGCAGCATCATTGCTGAGTCAGGATGGTGCAAATTCCTTGTTGCGAACAAGGCTGCTTTTTCAGCTCCGTTTATGCAGTCGGCAATAACCAGGATATCCTGGCTTATCAAAGGATTGGTATTCTTCTGTTTCAGTTGCATTTTCACCTTGAAGTATTGATAAACTACAAAGGTATGCTGGTCTGCCCTGCCATGGTTAGGGAGGTTTCCGAAAAAGATTGGGGGTAATCCCTACTATTTACCAGGGAATACCCTGGTATAAGGCTATTCTGTTAATGCATTAGCGTGATTATCAGAACCTTCCGGTAAAATTTTCCTCTGCTGCCAATAAGCGTAGAGAGCTAATCCAACCAGGGCTACTACAACAAGATAGGGCCAATACGGGAGCTCAAACGATGCCCCCCCAGCATAGGAGTGCATTCCTCCAAGGAAATAGTTTACTCCAAAGTAGGTCATGAGCACCGAGCTGTAGCTGACAAATGAGGCCAGGTTAAAAGCAAATTGCCCCCTCAGACCGGGGATCCTGTGCATATGAGTCACAAATGCGTAGACAAGCATGGTGATTAATGCCCAGGTTTCTTTAGGATCCCATCCCCAGTAACGACCCCATGACTCATTAGCCCAGACACCACCCAGAAATACCCCTGCGGTCATAAAATAGAGACCCACAATCAGGGTTAAATGATTGATGCGCGTCAATTGCAGTATTACATCCTTCATTCCGGATCTATTGGCAGGTGTAATGATGGCATATAGAACCAGGTTCAGCAACCCGACAATGGATGCTAATCCCAGAAATCCGTAACCAGCCATAATCACAGCTACATGAATGACAAGCCAAGGGGACTTTAGTACAGGCACCAGGTTGGTAATTTCCGGATTCATGTTACTCATACCCGCAACCATGAGGGAGAGGGCTGCGAGAATGGCCGTCAGCGCCATGGCATAACCAGAACGTTTTACAAAGATCAGACCCGCCAGCAGTGTAACCCAGGAGACAAATATCATGGATTCATAGCCATTACTCATTGGAGCATGTCCACTGATATACCACCTGATACCAAGAGCCAGGGTGTGTATCAGGAAGGCGACTGACAGGTGGATTACACCTACTTTAAATAGTGCTCTGAAGCGTTTCCTGGGCTTAAATATGATCAGAAACTGGAGTACCAGGAGTGTGATTCCAAAAAGGCCATAGAAGCGTGACAGGCGCGGGAATACATTGATGCGGTTGTATGCAATCTCCATTGTCTTTTTAGAGAGAGGGGGCAAAAGCTCCTCGTTGTTCACCTGGTTTTCATGAATATCCTCCAAATTGGCACTTGCGGCTTCATAATCCTCTTCCTGGAGCTTACTCAGGTATTCCAGGAAAACGCCGGACATGGTATCACCCTTATGGAACATCCGACCCATCATAGCATCACTTACAGAGGCCCATTTACTGTTCTCAGCACCCTTGTCAGGAAAGATCCTAATCAATCCACCTGACTGTACCATGTAAAGGGCATTCACGCGATCATCCAGTTTGATGACCTCACGGTCGAGTTCACTTTGCATTACAACCTGCTTAGCATAGGCCTCGTTCACTAAACCTGAAAGCAGGTATGCATTTCCCGTTGAGTCCATCAGGTCATTGAAGCTCACGATATCGCCTTGATAACCGATGATGCGGTGTAACTCAGGATGCTTGATTTTGAACAGGGGCTTGTTCTGCCAGATATCCAGATATATCATCATTCCAAGTAAAACCTGGTCGGCAGTGTAATTTTCATAGCTGGCATTTTTGGTGATTTTCCTCATCACTTCATGGGAGAGTGTATTCATAGGTTCGAAACGACCTGCCTTGTCCTGAACCCAGAGGGAACCAAACTCTTCAGCCACATCTTTTGGTGGTACCTCCTGAGAATAAAGGGAGAGGCTTCCCCCCAGAATCATAAGGGCTGCCATTGCAGCTTTTGATAAAGGAGCTGATTTCTTAGCAATCCATGCAAAACGGGTACCAGGCAGAAACATCGCAACCACCATTCCGGCAATCAGAACCAGGTAACCCAGGTAAGTAACAAAAGTACCAGCCCAATCTTTGTTTACCGATAAGACTGTTCCCAGCTCATCCGTATCATAAGAAGCTTGGTAAAATCTGTATCCCCTGTGTTTCAATACATTGTTCATAAATATCCGCCTATCTTCCTCTATATCCATCTCCTTATCTATCAGTGTAACATCACTAGCAAAGGAGGACGGACTGTTTGAGCCTGGATACCTCTCAACTTCGAAATTTTTAAGATACAGTGAGAAGGGTACAGGTATCTCCCTTGAGCCATAGGTTATGGTATATGACAAATTACCCATCTTTCCTTTCACCGGTTCTCCCACCAGCCTGGCCAGACCAGGGACCTGAAGGTTTGTGGTCATGCCCCGGTATTGGATTTCCAGGTTTACCGCTCCCAGGTGACCTCCCCTATGTCCTTCTGGTGCTCTTACAATCTTCCTTTGAGCAGAGGGCAAGAAGCTTTGTTGGGCAATACGGAAATTCCCCACAGAGTATAATGTGCTTTCTCTAAAAGGCACAGCCTCCCCTGCCTGGAATTCTTCACCCACGGCACCGCCCATTTGCATGACCGACACTTCAGCTGATGAGTAGAGCACGATCTGTTCCCCGTCAGAAACAAAATTCATTAAAGCCAGGGTATCCACCGTGTTAAAAGCTATTCGAATACCCATTAATTCCTTGCTACTACCTGAAGGAATACCAACTGAAGTCTGATGTTCCCCAGCCAACATTAACTGAAGGTAGGGGTCTCCCCCAGGTGCAGCCACATACTGTTGCGTAGTATTGGTCATGTACCCAGTTGACTTGATTTTTACCTTTTCCCCTCCAATCCTAGCTCTCATCCTGTAAGCTCGTGGTGTGAGTTCTGTAAGCAAAACGTCATTACCGCGCTCTATTTGATGTCCTTCCGATTCCAGCACCACATCGATGTAGGTACTTGTACTCAGCATGGTTTTGGAAACTGCATTTTCCCGGATGTGCATGTTTCCTTCGAAACTGATGAAACGAGTGATAGCGGCCCCGATCAGAATCAGCACAAAAGAAACATGAAACAAGAAAACAACGATTTTTTTCCGTCGGAAGAATTTTTGCCTAACCATAACCCCCACCACATTAACACCAAGCAATAGGAGTAAAAATTCAAACCAGTGTGAGCCGTAGACAAGTGCCCAGGCAGCCTGGGTATCATACGCGCTTTCAACAAAAGTAGCGAGAGCTAGTACCGCGATCAATACTACCATCAGCACTGCCATGAATGGTATGGAGACAAGAAATGACAACTTCTTTAACATACAAATTTCTGTTTACTTAATAAATATTCCTCATGTCTCAGCTGGTGAAGACGTTGATATTTTTGAATTCAATTCCTTATGAGTGAGATTAAAACCATTCTCAACAGGAGTCTTTATTCAGCACTCCAATTCTGCCGCTTCTTCAGTCGGTGATATTTCAAAAGGAACAGTCATCCAACATTCCAGAGGAACCTCTTCTTCAATGAAGTAAGAGTTGAAAGGAACAGTCATCCATGATTCCAAAGCAAGCTCTTCTTCCATGATGTAAGTGTCGAAAGGAACAAGCATCCAGGATTCCAGTTCAAATATTTCTTCATTGACTATCTCAGTTTGTAATGAATGCTCACAACACTCGCATGCATATAAGGCAGGTATAAGCGTGAGTAGTGCGATGCTTACAGCTATATATTTTTTCTTCATATTTCTAATTGGTTTTACCGACTATACTTTTCTCAGATCGGCTGATAATTTCTCAAACTTGATCCAGTCCATCGCTGCAATTGGCAGGCCATAAACCAGACATTCTGGGAATTGGGCCTTCATTTTATCAATGACCTTTTCAAATAGCAATGCCTTTGTCTTACTAATGACAAGGCACTGTCTATTTTCAACCACCCTATTGTCTTCTCTAGTTTTTACAATTACCGAAGGTAAAATCATGGAGCTGAAGACCAGATCATTTTTCAACAAGTAATCGGTAATCTTCTCTGCTTTTTTCTGGTTTTTAACCTCTATCATTAATGCCATCATAATCATCCATTTTAAGTTATTTCAGAATATTGGATAACAAAGAACTTCAAAACCATACTGTGTTCTATATAGTTTTTGGTAGAAAATCGCACACTGGTTGGATCACTTAGATATATCCAGCAGGTTTTTCTCATGTTTCTCATAAAGTCCACCGAGTACTTATTTATATGTTTTTTATGATAAAAACTATTTAATTGAAACTTCTTAATCTCTATCATTTGGTTCCGATTATAGGATACTGCTACTTCCATATCATTTATATCCGTGCAGATAACATCTGCCATATCAAGTACTACTATTCCCCGGGATAAACTAACCTCCGTTCTATTTCGAATATTTGATAGAGCCAAATTCATGTCAATAATCCTGCCTTTCTATTCTTTGCTAACATTCAGCGAAATTAGTAAATATTTCAGATGAATTAAGTATATGTTAATATATTTAAGCTGTATTTAACTATTGTTAACCTATTGAAGAATTCAGAAGTACTTGTTCGACATGAAATTGAGAGCCCAGGCCATATGTCCCATGATTACTCCATGTCAGGACAGTCCTGCAAAAGGTTCATTATCTGCGATCAGCTCTTGATCCCATTAGAATCACTGCTTTGCTCATAATCTTCCAAATTATTAAATGAATACTGGTAACTCATTGGCATTATTTCATTATATTCTTCAATACATGCACTGGACAAACAGGCGTCAATTATTCGTTTTCCAGTTAACAATAAATCTTCCTTCAGATATTTCTGAAGTTCTTCCTTGAAAAACTTTTGTAATAGTTCGGCTCCTGCATCGTAGCCCTCATATCCAACTTCAGACTGGTTATATACCTTCAGGAAACGAGAGTGTATTTTAGAACCTTCTAAGGTCAGATAGTTCAATTCATACCCCAAAAGAGGACACCTGGCCGGCTGGTATCGATCGCTTCTGATTTTTGCCCTGCCCCGACGGGTAAGATATTCACGCATTAAAAGCTGAGGTTTAAAACCAACTTTCCAAACACCAATATTTTGATTGGGTACCAGGGTAAAGGTTGTTCGTGGAGTATCAATTATTTGTTTTAACAGCAGGTTTGTATGAATAATTCTTTTTCCGGTTGCAAAGGGCCAATAGGAACCAACACCCTCGCTTTCCATTCTATCGGTACCTATTATACTCGGATTATTATGCCCTCTAGGTGATACCAGGCGCCACAACCAGGCTAATGTGGGGAGTAGAATATGAAACATCCCAACTATACCATATGAAGGATTTTCCATGGAACAATTCGGCATACGTAGGTCAAAGCTCCTTAAATCAACAGAAACAGGTTTGTCAACTACATTGGATACGATATTTCTTGGCAAAATTACTCTTGGATTTGGACAAGGTTTTCCAGGTTCGTCTTCGATGTGCTCCCATATTAGTGCTGTCGATTCGGGTTTAGTGTCAATATTCAGGAAAAGCAAAGGTTTTCTTGGGCTTATTGTAGTTTTTTCCAGAAAAGGATCATTGCCATATTCGCTAACACTATCAACCCTCACGAACCATGTATTCTCTGCATCAATAATCCTAAGCTTTCCATCTTTTCTTTGTAATGAAGTATGACAGAATGCCATATCATCAGCAACAGGGTTGAAGGTGCAAAACCTGGGGATATTAAGGAACCTTTCTTCCCGTGAAATAATATTTGTTCCCAAAAGCACGCGTCCATCGGGCTCTTTGACTATGTGTTGATGCATTTCGCTTTTGCCACCTCCACTGGCACCTTCATGCATAAATGTAGTAATGTTGTCATACGGACTTATAGATTGCACTGCGGAACAGTGTGCTGTAAGCCAGTCCTCTTCTTCTCCCTGTGTAAGTAGCACCCCATAAAGTCCTTTTTTAGCACTTGGACCCGGATAAAGATTATAAGCATAAAGTTCATTAATACTATCAGTGCGATTGTGAACTACAACCTGCTTACCCTTAAAGTTTGAATGCCGAAAGACCGGTGCAACAAAAATCACAGACTTTAATTCAGATCGTTCCGTCAGATCCTCTAGGGGGATTATTCCCTGCAGCATGGATAAGCCCATTGCGAAGAAGGCTGCATTGGCGGGAGCAATAGCTATACCCAGTGAACCAATACTCACCCTTCCGGCAAAATAAAAAAAGACTGCCAGTTCCTGGGTTTTCAACCATTGAAAAGTTTCTTTCTGTAAAGAGCTAAATCCATAACCATATTTGTCCTTAAATATTTCCTTATCGGTAGCTTTATCATCGGCAATAGACATCGTCCTAGGGTCCCTGCGGCGCATATATGCCTCGGTAAAATTGGCAGAAATACCATTTCTCATCCGGTGTACAAATGCTTCCACATATTCCCCTTTTCCAGGCAGATCATACTTTACTTCGAACTTTACTCGGTCAACCCCATTGGTTGCGGCTTCTGCAAACTCTTCTGTCGTATTGAAAAATTGGAATCCTTTACATGTACTTAATATTTCTGCAATATCGGAGGGTAATAAAATGTCCTTCTGTTCTAAAATCTTTAATGAATTGCTCTTTGACATATTCCTAATCATTGGTTTACTGATATTTAGTCTTTGTTTCAAAACATTTAAGCTGAATTTAATTTATTTCATTCCTCCTTAACTCATGTGACAAATTTTTTTTAATACGATGGCGGACTCAATACCCATATGATTTGAGTGTTCTTATCATTGATATTCCGCCCGATATGTGATCCATTTGAGTTGAAATAAAGGCTGTCGTTTTTATGAAGCACGTAAGTCTTATCATTTAACTCGAATTCCAGCTTTCCATCTAAAACGAAAAGGAATTCCTGTCCAGGATGTTCGTGCATTATTCCTACTGTGTCTGAATCTATTTCGAACTCCACAAGGAAGGTATCCATCTGTTTATTGGAACCGTGATTCGATAAAAGAAACAAGGATGTCCCAGACGCATTCTCTTCAACAAAACTCCTATCGTCAAATCTAACTACTGGATTATAATTCACAGTTTCATATTCTCCTATCAAAGCCCCAACAGTAGTGTGTAAGTTATTTGCGATAGATTTAAGGGTCCATAAGGACGGTGAAGCCTTTGAGTTTTCGATTTGTGATAATGCACTTGAGCTAAACCCTACCTTTTTTGCCAGGTCGTTTAGTTGCATATGCAATTCTTCCCTTCTCCGTTTTATTCTTTCACCTAAACGCTTCATAACTATGAATATCCAAAATTAAATATGAAACAAATCCAATTTGATCCGTATTCAATTTTTTACAATGTTAAAAAAACTTGCCGATTCTCTCAGTATTATTAAATAATATTAAGCCTGGCTTAATTTTGTTAAGTTTTCTTGATGTGCCTATAAACAAAGATTACCCCGACTTAATAATTGCGAGGCAATCCCAAGAACTAAAACTAACACACCAATATGTTGGGAATAAAAGCTATTTTGCTGAACAGGAAGATGATTTTGCTGAGCCACAATTATCTTTCACCTTGCTGTCTGGACAGCATCCGCCTGATTTTGTTTCTCTGTCATACTTGCAACATCCTGGCAATTTTTCATAAACTTTTGCATCAGCCTTATGCAACTCTGTGTCGTGTCCGGTTTCCGCAATCGCCAATTGGATTTTGTCGATCTCTGTTGTTCCTGAATTGTATGATATTTTCATCATGCCGGATTTCTTGTCCCATTCAGCCGATTTCACACCCTCCACTGATAATGCGGCACTCTCAATACGTGTCTCGCACATCCCACAATTACCAGCAACTTTAATACTTGCTTTATCACGGGAAACAGCATAGACAGACATTACACTTATCGCAATTAATGCTGCCATTCCTAAAATCTTCATTTTCATAATACGTCCGTTTTAAATAAGAGAAATATAAATAGCTGTAGTATAAGGCTTTCCATATAATTGAAGCCTCTTGCCGATTTCAAATATAATCAAATTCGGGAATCATCAAAAAATGTTCTTGCCAGGTTATGGAATCCTCTTCCTGTGGAGCGAAGGAGAATCTAAATAGTCCCGGACTGAGCCCAACTGGATATTGCCGCGGAGACTCTCTTAAAGAATTTACATTATCTTATTCGAAGAGGACTAAGCTATTAGAGAACGATGGAAAAGGATCTCATTAATATTGTTGGCATCATTGCAGCCTTCGTTTCATTTCTATTTATAGTCTTCCTCTTATCTTTAAATACCGATGGGCGATGCCTAATTCCCTGCTTGCATTTTTTCTTTTAATATTTATCCAGGATGCACCTAGCAGGTTTACTGCCGCATATATTTATCCTATTTCTCCATCTGCAGGGATGCTAATTAGTCTGACTGAATTCTTATATATTCCGGCCATCTACCTTTTTGTAAAGTCATCCATTTTCCAGGTTTTCACCATTCGTGAACGGCGTCGCTGAATGCTATCTGCGACCGGAATCTTAGATCAATTGAATTATCAATAGGGATCTCCCTACCATATTATTAGTAAAAACTCCTATTCCATTTTAGGATTGCTCCCTAACACAGGCGTTTGTACGCTGTATACCTTTGTAATAAATCAATTCACGTAGGGATGATGTTTCCGAAGAAAAAGAATGCTAATTCTATTGCCGGTGATGATATATTGATTCTTACCGATTGCATAAATGGAGCAATGACAGCCGCCCGATTTGCTATCAGGAATCTATACACCAGCAATTCCTCGATAATCCTTCTACAAACTTACCAGAAACAAGGTTTTGGACAAAGTACTCTTCGGAATGTTTTGCCTTTGCTGAAGAAAATCGCCACAAGTGAACTTACCAACCTAAAAAACGAAATTGTGAAGGACTTTGGAATAGAGGCAGAGAGTATATCTAAAATTGTTAAGGAGGGTAAGTTAAGCTTAGTACTGAAAAAGAAATTTGAAAACAGATCAGGAATTATACTATTGCTGGGGATTGACCCAAAATCATTAAATTCAGATTTTCATTGCAAAAAGCTGATCAAATCAGTTTTTAATTCAGGAATACGACCGGCATATCTAATTAGTGATAGTATAATAAGGATCGAGGAAGGAAGTATTACGTATTTTGCCTGCCATCAAAAAAAGTTAAAGCCAGAAAAACTCGATATCCTGAGGAAAACCTTGGGGGGCAAGGGTCTAAATATAACCACTGTATTTCCTGAAAGCGATTTTCTCAGTGGAGCAGATGACGTACATCCTAAACATCCGGTGTTCCAAGCAAGATTTCCAATTGACGATTTTCCAAAAGCCGAAAAGCTATTTAGAAAACTGATTTCTGTCAGCAATGGAACTTTTTTACAAGCTACAAATCAGAATGTAAGTGAAGATTCATAAGCAAATAGAAAGAATACTGGTACCTGTGCCGCTAAATCGGGATATGATGGCTCCGATCAGGCAAGCAATGTATTTCCATGAGAAATACAGGTCAGAAATCGTTATTCTACATGTGGTACATGAATATTCGTTTCTCGAGAAATGGCTTTCATCCCGAATCCTGAAAAAACACAGGGATAAGGCAAAAGTTAAACTCTTTTTCCTTTTGAGTAAGCTCTTTCCGGATCACCCAATCCTCGATCATATTGAATTTGAGATAGTGACAGGAAATCTAATTTCTTCAATTTTGAGAGTGGCTGCAAAACGAAAATCAGACTTGATTATCATTAAAAAGGCCTTTCGAGCAAAGGATAAAGCACACAGATTTAAAAAAGAAAATGCTGACAAACTAATCTCAGATTCTCTCTGTCCGGTTATGACCATAGTTGATAAGTCTACCCTGAAAGGAATAAGTAGCATTTTGCTTCCGGTTGATATCACCAAAAAGTCAGATAAGAAAGTTAGATGGGCAATTTCATTGGCAAAAAAATTTGGTGCCAGCATCCATGTTGTATCTGTACAACATTTAGAAATAAAATGTGTACATAGCCTTTCATATAACAAAGGATGTAAGATTAAACAAGAAATTACTCAAGAAGGAATAGACGTTGAATTAGTCATGTTGAAAGCTGGGGAAATGCCTCTGGAAGAGGTAGTTCTGGATTATGCGAAAAAACTGAGACCCGATCTGATACTGATTATGACACACAAGGAGACCATACTTTTCGATAATTACCTAGGCTCCTTCGCAAGAGAAATAATTCATAAAGCCGAGGTGCCTGTTATCAGCATAATACCTCAAAAAGTGAGCCTGTTTACAGATATGTTCAAGTCAGGGGAAAGCAAGGAATATTTGAGTACTGAGAATATCAGTAGTCACAGTGAAAACCGAACAAAAACTAAAGGATGGTTTTGAATGTCAAGATGAAGGAACTTACTGAAAAGATTAGGCAGGAAGGATATGAAAAGACAAAAATTGAAGCAGAAAACATTAGGGAAGCGGCCCTTAATGAGTCTGAAATAATCAAGAATAACACTAGAATTGAGGACAAAAGAATTATTTCAAACGCTAAGCTAGACTCAGAAAGTTATGCCGAAAGAGTGCGGTACGACCTGCAACTTTCGGTCGAACAGTCAATATGGAATCTCAGAAGAAACTACAAATGATTGATAAAAAACTAATCACTCCATTTCAGAAATTTGTAAAAATTGAGAGTTTTAGTGGAATACTTCTGTTTAGTGCAACTGTAATCGCCCTGATTTGGGCAAACTCTCCGTTAAGTAATAGCTACGAAACATTTTGGCAATATGAGATAGGAATTAGTTTGCACAACTTTGAACTTTCTAAACCGCTTATATTGTGGATCAATGATGGGTTGATGTCCGTTTTCTTTTTTCTAATTGGATTAGAAATAAAAAGAGAACTGCTAATTGGAGAATTGAATTCTCTAAGAAAAGCCACATTTCCAATCTTTGCTGCTATTGGGGGGATGTTAGTGCCCTTGACTATATTTATTATTCTTAACAGAAATCCCGATGCTTCACATGGTTGGGGTATTCCGATGGCTACAGACATTGCATTTTCTCTGGCTATCTTAAAACTCCTGGGTAATAGGGTGCCTTTGAGTCTTAAAGTTTTCTTAACTGCATTTGCTATTGTTGATGATATTGGTGCTGTATTTGTCATTGCTATTTTTTACAGTGCGGGTATTAAATGGTTGCTATTAACAATTGCATTGCTGCTTCTTATGATACTCTATTTCCTTGCGTATAAAAAAATACATGTGAAGTATTTAATCCTGATCTTTGGGGTCATTATTTGGTTTCTTTTTCTAAAATCAGGTATTCATCCTACAGTTGCTGGTGTATTGTTAGCTTTCGCCATTCCAATCAGACAAAAAACAGATGTTAGAACATATTCTAACAGGCTATTAGGTATTGCAAAAGATATAAAAATATCTTCTGATAACAAGAACCACGTTCTTTCCAAAGAGCAGATAGAAAAGATAGATAATTTAGAAGATTGGACGAATTGGGTTCAGTCTCCGCTCCAGCTTCTCGAACATAGACTTCATAATTGGGTGGCCTATTTTATTATGCCAGTATTTGCATTATCAAATGCAGGTGTTGCCTTTGCCAGGAACATGAATTTGGATTACTCAATAGTATCCACCATAGCAATTAGCTTGATTGCAGGAAATCTTATAGGTATTACTTTGATGTCCTTTTTAGGAGTGAAATTGAGATTAACAGAATTGCCAAAAGGTGTAAACTATAAACAGATAGTGGGCATTGCTCTCTTTGGAGGTGTGGGATTTACTATGTCTATCTTTATTACGAACCTTGCATTTGTGGAGAATGCTACTCTTATTGACTCAGCAAAAATGGGAATTCTTGTTGGATCATTCATTTCAGGTTTAACTGGATATGCTGTTTTAAGATTAAGCAATAGAAAGACAATATCGGTAACCAAGAAATAGCTCCATTAAAACTGGCGACCTTTTAACACTGGCAACAAGTCTAAAAATGAAAGGTATCTTATTAACTAAAAGTCCGGAATCTCTACTTGAGACCGTAGCGGAAATTTGAGAGTAGGTCACATGAAAATTGGTAACGAGAAATGTTCTATCTTATCTATTGTGGCAGAAAATTGGAGTCAATTAGGTTTTGCTGATATTCTCACGCTGCGACAGTTCTTACCCTTATTTCAAATCTACTTCAATCATGAAAAAATCAACTCCTGTTAAGCCTTCATTAACTTCTCTGTTACCTTTACTTATTGTCGCAGTATTGTGGACCATATTTTCTCTTTGGTTATGTATCAGTCGCGGTGAGTTTCTGTGGTCGTTCTTATTGATAAGTATTGGAAATTTACCTCTGCTTTGGAAACGTTTTATCTCGCCTTACGTAGAGGATTTGGTTGATAACTCAAGTAAAAAATAAGAAATATCAGTAAGGGCTGAAATTAGTTCTATATCAATTGAATAAACACCGGTAATAGACGTAAGAGACGCCTTCGGTGAATGCCAAGCTGGTGCGCATAAAATATCTGTAAATCCGTTAATTATTATGGTAATTAACTATCTGTAGAAATGATTGTAATATGATCTCACCGAATGTGAACTGAAATTGAATCTACGTTAGCGTCTAATTCTAGTGTCTAAAAAACACAAAAACCCTTGAATATCAAGGGATATTGATTTGATTAAGTGGTCTGGACGGGAACAGAATCTTTTTATAACCTGTCTGTAATTCAATGCCTTACAGATGTGAGATTTTTCCGGTAGAAAATAGGTATACCAGATATGTTAAAAAACGGATTTTTGGGATTTTTTTCCTGTTGGGCTATCAAAAAAGTTTAATCTGGCTCATCTTTGTTCATAAATTCGTGCATCATTCAGTATTAAGAAGAACTTAATATATTTAGTATAATTTAACAATTAATTTTGCCTCAACCAGATTATTTCATATTTTTGATATCCTAATAATAATCTTTGATCACCAACAATGAAACGCCTGGGAGAAAGAATAAAAAGGAAAAGAGAAAGCAAACGCATGCAACTGAATGAATTGGCCAAACAAGTTGGAATCAGCTCAAGTGCTTTATCCCAAATTGAAAATGCAAAAGCATTTCCATCAATTCTTACTCTACATACTATTGCTGATCGTCTACATACTACAGTTGGGGAAATAATCGGCGAACATGAAACTCTTTCAAAAAATCCTTTGCTAAAAAATTCTGAGAAAAAATTTGTGCGTAAGACTACAAGTGGGACAAAAATATATTTACTTTCTCATCATGACCCTCATAAACAGATGGAAACTTACTTACTTCTTTTTGCTGAAGAATCAGATGCAAATGAAATTATGACGAATCATCCCGGTCAAGAATTTTGTTATTTACTTGAAGGTGCAATGGAAATTATTTTAGATGAAAAAACATATGTATTAAAGACAGGAGATAGTTTCTATTTCAATTCCAGTATTCCACACTCAGTAAAAAATATTTTTGAGGGTAAATCCGAAATGATCTGGATTATTACCCCGCCGAACATTTAAAAAAATTTACGATATAGGTTAAGTAGTGCTAAATATATTAAATATAATTTAAGGGAAATTAAGTGGTATATAAATAATTAATCATAAAAATGAAATTTGGCATGAATCCACAAGCAAAGGAATTAAATTCAATAATCAATAAACATAATCCCGTAGTTTTGAATTTACTTTCAGACAAAGGGAAAAATATTTTCTTTCCAAAAAAGGGTATTCTAGGACAAACAGCAGAAGCTAAGGGTAAAAGAATTAATGCAACTATAGGTGCTGCAATTGAAGACGATGGTTCGCCAATGAGATTGGTTTCGATCCAGGATCAGATTAACATAGCACCTGCATCAGTTTTTCCTTATGCTCCAAGTTTTGGCAGATCCGATTTGCGAAATCATTGGAAATCAATGATAAAAGCCAAGAATCCTAGTCTGGGGAAATTGAATATTAGTAATCCGGTTGTTACCAATGCCCTGACACATGGATTAAGTATGGTGGGTTATCTTTTTGCAAATCAGAATGAGGAAATAATCCTTTCTGATTTATACTGGGGTAATTATAATTTGATATTCACACATGCTTACAATACTACGTTTAATACATTTAAGTTATTTGACGGAAATGATTTTAACTTAAAATCATTTGAGAAAACTGTATTAAGTTCATCGGTAGGTAAAAAAATGATTTTATTAAATTTTCCAAATAATCCTACTGGATACACGCCTACAATTCTTGAAATTGAAAAAATAACTCAAATCATTTACGAAGCAGCATCAAAAGGAAATCATTTAACTATAATTATTGATGATGCTTACTTTGGTTTGGTTTATGAAAATGGATTTGAAAAGGAATCAATTTTCACAAGAATTGCCGATTTACATGAAAATGTTTTAGCAATAAAAATTGACGGAGCCACAAAGGAAGATTATGTCTGGGGCTTCAGGGTTGGTTTTATAACATATGGCATTAAGAATGGATCCTCAGAATTATATGAAGCACTTGAAAACAAAACAGCAGGAGCAGTTAGAGGAAGCATATCAAATGCAAGCAATTTATCGCAGTCGATTCTCCTGAAAGCATTTAATTCTTCATATTATGAAAAGGACAAATCACTTAAATATAATATACTGGAAAAAAGGTATAAAAAAGTAAAATCCGTATTAAGTAACGTTAAGTATAAAGAATACATTCAACCTCTGCCATTTAACTCAGGCTATTTTATGTGCGTTAAGCTAAAAGATGGACTAAATGGTGAGGCAATAAGGCAAACCTTACTACACAAATACGAAACAGGAATAATTAATCTTTCAAATGTTTTTCGTATTGCTTTTTCTTCAGTGTCTGAAGATAAGATAGAAGAACTGTTCGATAATATAATATACGCTTGTCATGATTTTGAGGCAACAGACAAATCTAAGAGTTGCTGCATAAGTGATTATTAATAACAATGTAGCCTAATGAAAAAATTTGCAACAGCTATAAATTGTATCGACGGACGCATTCAATTGGTAGTATGTGCATACATGAGAACTAAATACTTAGTTGATTATGTAGATATGATAACAGATCCAGGTCCCGTTAAAAATTTATCGGAAGGTGTTAACAATCAAGTAATTAACAATATAAAGGAACGAGTCGATATATCGATAAACAAACATAATTCAAATCATATCGTCATTATTGGTCATTTTGATTGTCTTGGTAATCCTGTTCCAAAAGAGGTTCAAGGTGAGCAAATCAAACAATCAATAAGCATTCTAAGTCTTTGGTGGCCACATGCAATAGCTACCGGAATGTGGATTGATGAAGACTCGAGTATCCAGGAATATAAAATAGAAAAATCAACTAAAATTCAATTATGATTACGAAAGAAAACTTGCATGATTATGGCATTACGAATGTTTCCGAGATAATTTATAATCCTTCATTTGAACAATTATTTAATGAAGAATCCAAACCTGGATTAATTGGTTATGAAAAAGGGAAACTAACAGAATTAGGAGCTGTAAACGTTATGACTGGTATTTATACCGGCCGTTCTCCTAAAGATAAGTATATCGTTAAAGACAACACTACAAAAGATACAATGTGGTGGACAACTCCGGAGGCTCCAAACGACAATAAACCTGTTTCACAAGTGGTTTGGAATGACCTTAAGAAAACCACAACAACACAGCTTTCAGGAAAAAGACTTTTTGTAGTTGATGCTTATTGCGGTGCTAACGAAGATACTCGTCTTAAAATCCGTTTCATCATGGAAGTAGCCTGGCAGGCACACTTTGTAACAAATATGTTCTTGAGGCCATCTGCAAAAGAAATAGAATCATTTGGTGAACCAGATTTCGTAGTAATGAATGGTTCAAAAACAAGTAATTCAAAATGGAAGGAGCATGGATTAAATTCTGAAGTATATATTGTGTTCAACCTAACTGAAAAAATGCAGGTAATTGGTGGTACATGGTACGGCGGAGAGATGAAAAAAGGCATGTTTGCAATGATGAACTACTACTTGCCTCTAAATGGCATGGCTTCAATGCACTGTTCTGCAAACAAAGGTAAAAACGGAGATGTTGCAATTTTCTTCGGTCTTTCCGGAACCGGAAAAACGACCCTTTCAACTGATCCTAAAAGAGAACTTATCGGAGACGATGAGCATGGATGGGATAATGATGGTATATTCAACTTTGAAGGTGGTTGTTATGCAAAAACTATAAACCTTGATGCAGAAGCAGAGCCAGATATATACGATGCTATTAAAAGAGATGCGCTTCTTGAAAACGTAACTGTTAATGCTGAGGGTAGAATAGATTTCAAGGATGACTCTGTTACAGCCAATACCCGGGTGTCTTATCCAATTTATCATATAAAAGACATAGTTAAACCAGTTTCTAAGGCTGGACATGCCACTAAAGTTATATTCCTTTCTGCTGATGCTTTTGGCGTATTACCTCCAGTATCTAAACTAACTCCTGAACAAACGCAATATCACTTCCTTTCCGGCTTTACAGCGAAGTTGGCAGGTACTGAAAGAGGTATAACACAACCAGAGCCTACCTTTTCTGCATGTTTTGGAGCTGCCTTTTTATCCCTTCATCCAACAAAATATGGACAAGAGTTAGTTAAGAAGATGGAACTACATAATGCTGAGGCTTACTTAGTAAATACAGGATGGAATGGAACAGGAAAACGTATATCTATTCAAGACACCAGGGGAATTATCGATGCTATCCTTGATGGCTCTATCGAAAAAGCAGAGTTCAAAATGATTCCAATATTTAATTTAGAAGTACCAACTGCTCTTCCGGGAGTTGAATCCGGCATTCTTGATCCAAGGAATACATATAATGATTCAAAAGAGTGGGATGATAAGGCTAAAGACTTGGCCTCTAGATTTATAGCGAACTTTAAGAAATATACCGATAATAAGGAGGGTAAAGCTTTAGTTGAAGCTGGACCAATTATTTAATCAAATCAATACATAAATACAGAAGGTCGTGATGAAAGTTTATCAGCTTGATAAAATATTTGCGATAGAATAACTATCAAAAATATAGTAGGAGAAAAACAGCTTCAGATTTTGTTGATTTAGATGAATTTGGTGAGGTAATATTATATTAATTATTATAAAAAACTTTACTATGGAAAATTCAAAAATTGAAAAAAAAACAATCGAGAGTTTTTGCATTAATAAGGAATTATATTCTGAATTTAATGTAAAAAGAGGCCTTAGAAATAAAGATGGGAGTGGGGTATTAACCGGCCTTACCAGACTAAGTGGGGTTACCGGATATATTAAAGAAGATGAAGAAATAATTCCTGTAGAAGGAAAGCTTTGTTACAGGGGCATTGAGATAAATGACATTGTCAAAGCAATTTCAGATGAAAAAAGAAGTGGATTTGAAGAAATTGTTTATCTGTTAATATTTGGAAATCTACCTTCTGATGATGAATTGAGATCATTTAACTCTATGCTTGATAGAAATATTTTTCTTCCAGACGGGTTTAAAGAAAATATAATTTTGACATCTCCAAGCTCTAATACTATGAATAAGTTAGCAAGGAGCGTTTTGGCGTTATATCCTTATGACGAGGACCCAGACAATATTAGCATAGATAATGTAATCAGACAATCTGTTGAATTAATTGCCAGGTTTCCTGCAATGATAGCTTATGGATACCAGTCAAAATCTCATTTTTATGATAACAAAAGTTTGAACTTGCACAATCCTGTGAGTGGAATTGGTTTAGCAAAAAACTTTCTTAGAATGATCAGGGCAAATAAAGAATATACGGATTTAGAAGCCCAAACACTCGACATTTCATTGATACTACACGCGGAACACGGCGGTGGCAACAATTCAGCTTTTACGACGCATGTTGTTTCATCATCAGATACCGATACCTACTCTGCAATATCGGCTGCAATCGGTTCATTAAAAGGTCCTAAACATGGAGGTGCAAACAATAAGGTAATGAACATGATAGATGATATCAAACAAAATGTGGGAAACTGGGATAAGGTTGAAGAAGTATCAAAGTATATTACAAAAATACTTAGAAAAGAAGCTTATGACAAGACAGGCCTTGTTTATGGAATTGGGCATGCTGTTTATACCAAATCAGATCCCAGGGCTATTATTCTTAAGAAATATGCCATGGAACTTGCCATAGTTAAAAACAAGGAAAAAGAATTCATGCTTTATGATACAATTGAAAACGTTACACCTGATTTATTTTCAGAAATCAAAGGTATCGATAAAGTGATTAGTGCAAATGTGGATTTCTATTCAGGATTTGTTTACAATATGCTCGAAATTCCGCCTGAACTATACACACCAATATTTGCAATGTCAAGAGTGGCAGGGTGGTGTGCACATCGTATTGAAGAATTAATTTCAGGTGGCAGGATTATTAGACCCGCATATAAAAATGTGGAAGTCAAAAATGAGTATATCCCTATAAGAAACAGATAAATGGTATTCTAACTAAGGATTAAATAGTAGAATAATTGTTATTACGGGACAGCAGTATTCCATATAGTTTGGGTTAGTAGTTGGTGTAATTCGGGATGTTGCTGTCCCTTTAACAACGATTACGCTATAAACAGATGTGAGACTTTAACCTTTTAAAGACGGCGTAAAACGATATTATTTCGCGACAAATTTTGATGTCTTTTTTAATTTGGTGCAGATTTCCTTCTTTTCGTAAAATCCTCGCTATTATTGGGGGCTGATCCAGGAAGTTTTCTCTGGAACATATCAGCCGCAACGATATTACTGCTTTAACTCATGGGGTAAGCGACATAAGTGATGTACCTATTATAAGGGAATGCGACAAAGAAGAAGCCGAAAAAATACTCAAGTTTTAAAAAGATAACTTTGATCTGATTTCTGAAGAAATTGCTCTACTTTACAAATACCGATGGAAGGTTGAACTGTTTTTAAAGAGAAAAAACAATACCTGAACATCAAAACAAATTGAAAGTTGAACATTCAATCCACGAAACCTTATAAATTTTAAACATATCTCAACTGGATAACACGCTTCTAAATGAGCTGCTCCATATTCAGAATTACGATGACGTCAAAGAGCTATATGATAAACAGCTGAAAATCAGCTGGTATTAATCGGACACTTGTGATATTACATGAGTGTTCTATAATCAGATTAATCATTATCAATAAGAATATTGTACTTAGCTTTTCGCTCTCTCCATTTTTCACGAGCATACTGTTGCATATCGGTTATTCTATCGCTCTCATCTACAATTTCTAAACCTAATATGGTTTCAATTATATCTTCCATAGTTACTATTCCACCCAACCCACCATACTCGTCTACAATAAGCGCGATATGTTCTTTTTTTTCGAGTAAAACTTCCCATAAGTTCAACAGTGTTTGTAGTTCATGCACAACTACGATTTCTCTGCAAATATCTCGAAGTATCAAATTAGTTTCTTTTTCAGCAAGTTTTTCAAATACGTTTTGACGTAAAATATATCCTGTAATATTTTCACTGTTTTTTGAATAGACAGGAATTCGTGAATAATGAAGAAACTCCTTATTTCTAAGAAATTCTTCTAATGACATGTTTTCATCTGCTATCGTTACAACCACTCTAGGCGTCATTATTTCCGATACTTTTACATTCTTAAGCCGGACTAAATTTTGAATTATTTTATTTTCTTTTTCCTCAAAAATCCCTTCTTCAGTTCCAATATTAGCCATCGCAGATATTTCTTCTCTACTTACGGTCAGTTCATCTTTATTTCTGGAAAACAGCTTTGTTATGTAACCTGTCATTATTACTAAAGGAAAAGTAATGATTACCATAATATTGATAATTATTCCCGAAGCCAATGCCAATCTTCTCCAATACCTCGCACCAATCGTCTTAGGAATTATTTCAGAAAAAATTAATATCAAAAGTGTAAGGATGGCGGAAATAACACCAAAATATATTTCTCCAAATATCTTTGTCGCTTGTGCCCCAACTCCTGCTGCTCCAATAGTATGAGCAACTGTATTTAAAGAAAGTATTGCTGATAATGGTCTGTCTATATTATTCTTTAATTTAATAAAAGTTGTTGCTGATTTATAACTGCCCTCTTCTTTTGCGTAGAGGAAAGATATAGGAGTTGAAAGTAAAACAGATTCCATTACTGAACACAGGAATGAAACAAATAAGGCAAGGAATAAATAAAACAATAAAAGAGTCATAACTACTTATTGTTCAAAAATTATCAAAGATAGTTAAGCGAAATTTCGCATATATTAGCATGCCACCCATTGTTTATAAAACTAAGAAAATTAGGGTATTAATGCAAGGGTGTGAATATGGTTGGGAAAGATGAAATTAGATATGAATTCCTGAAAATCTCTAAAACTGTAAACGGTGAATATGAAACCAAATCTTTGCATTATGAAATAAGGAGTAAACAGGGCGATCCTTGTGGGTAATGTGGGTGAAATACCAAGTGTTTCGGAACGGGATGGGGGGCTTTTGGGTCCAGCTTCTCGCTGGCCACCAAAGAGGTATGGTGCAATATGTAAGGGGAGATAACTTATTATCTTCAGCAGATCCTTTGCAGGATTTTCGGTACTATTGATTTCAGATTTTAGAAAAGCATATTCTCCAATATCAGATCTGAAAGCGATACCATTCCAATATATTCACAATTCTCCTCTACCGGGGCCATCCTAAGACCCACTTTCATCAATAGGTTGGCCACATAGCGTACATCCATGTCAGCAGGCACGCTGATCGCGGGTTTGGTCATTATTTCGAAAACATTAACCTCCTCCGAAGTTTTATCTGGAATAATCACACCCTTGATGAAATCATGCACCAGGACAATTCCGTAGGCGTCCTGTAGATGGCGTTTTTTGACAATCAGGGCCTCGACTTTTTCTCTACGCATGATTTCCACAGCTTCCTTTGCAGTGGCCATACCATCAATAAAAACAATGTCTTTCGTCATGACATCTTTGACACTTTGAAACCTTCTTTTTGTATCCATGCTTTTTACTTATAGATGCTAGTGTTGATAATGAACTCCTAAAACGAGTACTGGATAAATAATACTATTCTTCCAAATACTGCTGACTCCCCTAATCTCTATTGATCCACTTAAAAATATTGATCACGGGCTTGTTTCCTGAATTTTTTCATTTGACTTTCCAAACCAACTATATGCTCTACAGGTAATACAAAAGCAATACCTGTGCCCGGTTGATCAAATTTGCCCGCCTTATGTATGACCTGAATAAGGTTTTCTACCACGTGTTCTTCCACAAGGAAAACAATAATTTCCGTTTGGTCCTCAATACTAAGGCCAAAAAAGGACTTCGCCTCATGTATTCCTGTACCTCTGGCGGGAACAATTGTAGCCCCGGTGGCCCCTGCTTCCTTCATAGCATCGACTACAGAATCAGTGATACTGGGTTTGACAAAGGCAATAATCAATTTAAATTTCATCGTTCTCTGTTTTTATTTTTTAACAATCGAGTTTTCAATTCTACTACTTGAGCATATCCTAATACTGTGATAATAGGAAACAAGCTTGCAAATGCAATAAGTCCAAATCCATCTACAGCTGGATTTCTACCTGGTACTGCACTGGATAGTCCCAATCCAAGAGCCGCTACCAGGGGAACAGTGACAGTGGAAGTAGTTACTCCTCCGGAATCGTACGCCAGTGCAATAAGTTTCCTGGGTGCAAATATGGTCTGAATTACCACCACGATATATCCTGCAATTATGTAAATATACAGGGGAGTACCCGTCACGATCCGAAATGTGCCCAGAGCCAAAGCGAATGCCACTCCAAGAGCCACTGTAACACGAAACCCCCATTGACTTATGGTACCCGCAGATACCTCACTGGCTTTTATTGCAACAGCAATTAGCGAGGGCTCGGCAATAGTTGTGGTAAATCCGATCAAGGCCGCAAAGATGTAGATCCAGTAATAAGACCACCAGAATGACAATTCATTTTCCGAATTACCTATAAATACAGGATCAGATAATTGACTGGCCATAATTTTCCCCACCGGAAAAAGCGCTTTTTCCAGTCCCACAAGAAAGAGAGTAAGCCCAACCACAACATATATACCTCCCTGTATCACCCTCTTTAAATGGGGTACGGGTTGTTTCAAAACTACCAGCTGAAAAAAAATGATCAACAACAGGATGGGTAAAATGTCTCTCAGTGTATATAACAATACCAACACAAAATCCATCAAAAAACCAGCCATATTCTACACAGTTTTAATTAAACCAAAATAAACCATATGCCATCACAAAGATCATTGGCAAAAGTGACGCAAAGGCAATCAGACCAAAACCATCCACTAAGGGGCTCCGCCCTTTAATCACTTTGGCAAGCCCAACTCCTAAAGCCGCTACCAACGGAACGGTAATTGTTGAGGTAGTAACTCCTCCTGCATCGTAGGCCAGACCAATGATCTCCTCGGGGGCAATAATCGTCATCAACATCACCAATATATATCCACCGATGATCAAATAATATAAGGGCCAGCCCTTGAGAATACGCAATACCCCTATAGCGACGGCCAAACCTACAGAAAATGCCACGGCCAACCGTAACCCCATGGCATA
>Ga0255054_10000038_pt1 | contig 56155 bp, 42 predicted proteins | sample JV7_2_23_MG_FD_188634 | JGI IMG/M metagenome (GOLD analysis project Ga0255054, IMG submission 188634) | Seawater microbial communities from Jervis Inlet, British Columbia, Canada - JV7_2_23 | ecosystem: Environmental > Aquatic > Marine > Inlet | place: Canada: British Columbia | collected... | reverse complement strand
CCTCGTCGTAGGCAAAGCCTCCGAATGGGCCGACGAGAAACCAGCGGTCGCAGGGCATCTGGCTTTGATCGTACCGGCCGAGTATGGGCAGGGATCTGAGAGAGCGCTCGAGAGCAACCCGGATCTCGCCATAGTTCTCTCGGAACTCCTCTTGACTGACGAGGACAAGGCGGCGTCCGTCGGGAGTGAAGACCGAGATATCAGAGTGGTTGACGATTGTCCTCCCACCTTGAGCCGAGGCCGTGATTTCGACTGCGAAGATCAACCACTCGTCGCCAATGCTCCTCGTGGCATGGTGGAATCCCAGCGCCACGTCCAGCTCGGGTCCCTCGTGAACCACGGCGTATCTGCTGACCTCGCGAGTGCCCGGTTCGGTGGCGGCGGGCCCCGAGGAGGTTGCGCATCCTGCGATCAGGAGGATGGTCAGCAAGAGAATTCGTTTGATCATGGTCGTCATCGTAATCGATCAACTGGACGTTGTCTGTCTTGTGGTGCGGGCGTCTCGCCCGCTGTTTCCACTGCAATCGACAATGTGCGGCCGAGACGGCCGCACCACAAGGATGAACGGCGTACTGTCCACCGTTATTCGCCTGCCGGCAGCTGGCGGGCGAGCTCCTGGAGAACATAGAGATTCTTGCCGCCGGAGGCTTCGGCAACTGCTGAGATTCTGGCTGTTTCCTCTTCCGTCAGCAACCCGCCCTTCGAGAGCCTCTTGAGGATGCGGTCGAGGTAATGCTCGACGAGGTACCTGCCGAACCGCAGGCTAGCGGTTTGGAGGCGATCGCTGTGGCGATCTCGGGAGAAGATCAACTCCAGGTTGTGGTGAGCCTGCATCCCGCCAAAGAAAAGACCGTTGAAATCCGTGTATGCGGCCCTCATCCGATCGATGGCTTCGAGGTCGACTTTTGATTCGAGGGCCGATCCCTTTTCGGCCACCAGATCCAGCACCAATCGCTCCTCGTTTTCGAGCCGCAGCTGGAGGCGGCTGGAGCTCTTTTCGGCGACCGGTCGATCAATCGCCAGATAGGGGCTTCCGGCGATCGAGGCGGACTCTCTGCGGAGTAGGAGGCTTGCTTCGGCGAGTTGCTCGGCGCCGCGCGAGATCTCCCGATCGACACCTTCGATCACCAGTTCGATGAAGCCGTCTGCTTCTCGAGGTCCGGCAAAAGAGCGCTCTTTCGTCTTTCGCCAGTTGAGTAGGATATCTGTGGTCGGTCGTCCGGCCATTCCTTCGACGCTGACCGCCGGCCGCAGTGGGTACAGCAGGATGCGGTCCTTGAACTGGACGTAGCCTGCTTTGCGGTCTTCGAAGGGTGTGGTTCCGGCCAGCGTTGGATCGACGATGAACCAGTGAAGACCGCCACCTCGCAGCGGCAAGGCCACCTCGACCCAGGCGTGAGTCGCGAGGGTGTCTAAATCGTACAGCAATCCTGTCGGCCTGTTAGTGGGTATCTCCATCGAGCGAAGCAAGGCCGCCGCGAGAGCCGTGTAGTCGTCACAGTCTCCACTTCGATCCTGGAGTGCCTCGAGCGGGGAGCGGGTTGCAGGGCTCTCCCGATAACGCAGGCGGGTGCTCGCCCAACTGTTGACCGCCACCACCCGTTCGTAGTCGGTCGCAGCCTTCGATGCCAGGTCTTCGGCGATGTCATGGAGCCGTTCGCGTTCACCAATGGCTGCGATATCGCGGTCCAACTCAAGGGTCGCGAGACCTTCCAACTCCGGGTCGAGCGGGAAACCGTCGAGACCTGCAAAACGGCCTGGCGGCAATTCCTCGTACGAACCGATATGCAGCTCTCCATCGATGATCACGGTGGTGGGGTCCTCGAGACGTTTGAGGGACTCGACTTCGGCTGGAACAAGAGGAATCCGGACAGTGATGAGGGAGTTTTCGGAGGATCTTTCAATCGAAACTTGTGTTGGGTCGGGACCGATCCACCCTTCGACATGTTCGAGGCGAGGGCTGAAGATCGGCGGCGCCGGGAAAGAGACCCTGACCGCGGAATCTTGTGGCGCTTTGTTGTGTGGCTTGATGACAACCCGGACCAGGAATGGGATCACCTGGTCATCGTCGATTGCTCGAATCTTGAGGACCGGCGCGTCGAGAGGGTCGTACACATCATCCCGATAGGAGAAGACCCGCCCACCGATCACCGTCAGCGGCGCCGACGGCAGGGCCGCGTGGATCCACATCGGGGTGCCCCTGGTCAGTACCGGATCAATCGTTCGTGCGTGCTCGGCGTCAGAGGTCAGTGGCAACCGCTGTTTCGTGGTCTTTGTGTCGAGAATTTTTTCTGCCAACCGGTGCGCGGCCGCCTCGACGTCGACGGTTTCAGCCTTCGCACCCTCCTGGCCGGACGCCGGAGCGGTCGCCGTCGCCAGAATGGCCATCCACGCTGCCACCTGGAATCGACCGCATACACCCCGGAACATATCGAGACTGTACCACCTGGCGTGGTTTCCAGTGGGCTTCACCGGGGGTTGAAGCCGCTGTATATCAGGGCCGCCATCAGGAGAGTCACGGCGATACCGTAGATGAAGCAAGGGATGGCGTTTTCACGAATGATCCGCCCTTCGACGCCGCTCGTGCCGACGGTGGCGCAGACCGCGACCACGTTGTTGACGCAGATCATGTTGCCGACCCCCCCGCCGATGACCTGCAGGGCAACGATCAGCACCTGCGGCAGCCCGAGGATCGACGCAGTCTCGAACTGGAAGCTCGAGAAGAGGATATTCGAAACTGTGTTCGAGCCCGAGATGAAGGCGCCGAGGACACCGATGAATATCGAAAAGAACGGGAAAGCGGCGCCGGCGAGACCCGCCGTGGCCTGGGCCATCGTGGTCATCATGCTCGGGAGCTCTGCGGCGTTGGTGCCCGACTTGAGCATCACCTGCACCATCGCCACCCCGGCAATGAGGGCAATGGCGGCGCCTGCAATCTGCTTGAAGGAGTTGCCCCACGCGGCCCTGACCTCGGCCTTGCTCATCCGGTGCATGGCGTGGGTTATGAGGGCGACCAGGATGAATGGGATGGTGCCCGGGAGGTAGGCCCACTGGAAATCGTAGTTGAGGGCATCGATGCCGAGGATGTTGGCGAAAGGGATCTTCTGGGCGACGATGATCTCCTTCAGACCGAGGGCGGGGATCCTGGTGACTAACAGGATTGCGGCGATGAGGCCGTAGGGCGCCCATGCCATTGCCAGCGACATGGGCTCGTCCTCCTCACCGTCCACGATGTCGACCTTTGACCGCCAATGATCTTCCCACTCCGCCTCGGGAGGGAAATCCCAGGCGGTCTTGGGGACCAGAAAACCCTTTTTGGCGGCGAGGATGACGATCGGCAAACCGATGAGGGCGCCGAGCAGCGACGGGAACTCGCGACCGAGGAACCAGGCGGTGATCGAGTAGGGGATGACGAAGGCGAGGCCCGAGAAGATGGCAAAGGAAGCTGCGGCCAGCCCTGCCTTGATGGATCGGTCCTTGCCGAAGAAGCGAGTCAGCATGGCGATTGTCAGCAGCGGCACGAAGGCACCGACAAATGCGTGCGGCAATGCCACCCACTTCACCAGGACGCGCTCGAAGACCATGGGGTCGGCGCCGACTGCCTCGAGGTTGGTATGGAGGGTACTCATGGCGCCGGCAATCGGTGTTCCCACAGCGCCAAAGGAGACCGGCGTCGAATTGAGGATCAGGGTCGACATGGCGGCGGCCAGGGGCGGAAAACCCAGCCCCACCAACAGAGGCGCTGCCAGTGCCGCCGGTGTACCAAAGCCGGCAGCGCCCTCGATGAAGGCGCCGAAGAGCCAGCCGATGATGATCACCTGGATGCGGCGGTCGGTCGTGACGCCGCGGAAGCCGTGGTTGATGGTTTCCATGGCGCCCGACTGCTTGAGGGTGTTGAGGATGAGGATGGCGCCGAAGATGATCACCAGCAGATCGAAGGCCTTGCCCATCCCAAAGAGCGAGAAGCCGAACACGTGCACCACGTCGACCTTCCAGATGGCAAGCGCGATGACGGCGGTCACGGCCCACGCAATGGGCAGTGCCCGCTTGGCGGGCCAGTTGACCACCGCCATCAGGATGATGGCGAGGAGGATCGGGATGAAGGCGATCAGGGCGTAGATGGTTGCTCCAATCGGCTAGGTCTCGCAACTGATGCTGGATGCTAGATCCTGGATGCTGGATGGCGGCTGGGATCCTGGGAAAAAACAGGCGGGTGGCGGATCCAGCATCCAATATCCAGCATCTAGCATCCGTTCGACCTTTCCCTGAAGGCTCATTTCACACTCCTCTTCCAGAATTGTGACAATACCAAAGCGGACTGATCGTTTTTTTGCGATGAACCGATGTAGGATGCACGGCGAACAGGAGGCGAATCGAATGACCAATCAGATGATTCGTATCAGCACGAGGTATCTCATCGTCAGCGTGATGAGTATCGGGTTCTGTTCGACAGCAGCCTTTGCCAGGTTGCCATCCACTGGTGGGGAGTCCGGTACCGGCCCCGCCCAGGAAGAGCCTGTGGCCGACAGCGAGACGGAGGTCGGCGAAGCACGCCAGGAGGCGATTCCGGTCTTCAACGAGGGTGTCGCCGCCCTTGAGGCAAAAGATATGCCGACCGCTCTCGAACACTTTTTGAAGGCTTCCGAGATCGATCCGGACTTTCCAGAGGCGCAGATTGCGACCGCAGCGGTGGCGATGGAACTCAAGAATTTTCAGATCGCAGCCGACGCTGCCGAGGAAATCCTCCGGCTCCAGCCGGACAACATGGACGCTGTGGGCACCGCCTATTTCGCGGAGCTCATGATTGGCGACATCGACAGGCTGATTCCGTCGGCGCGTCGACTCGCCGACGCCAGCGCAGAGCTGGTTTCCAATCAGATGTTGCAGCACGCCCAGGTCCTTTTCGATGACAATGAGCTGGTTGGGTCGCGGGCGCTGCTGGAGGTCATCCTCGAACGAGAGCCGGAGTGCGCCCCGGCGTATTTCCAGCTCGGCCTGACGTGCAACATGCTTGGCGACGTGGAGTGCGCGAAACAGGCGTTGCGGAAGTTCCTTGAGGTTGCCCCCGATGATCCGGACGCCGCGACCGCCCAGTCCCTGCTCGATTACCTGTAGCTGCTATTCTCGGTCGACTCATGATTGACCGAGATGACGGAGTTCGGGGGTGTGGATGAACGAGGGAGAATCCGCGCGATCGGACCGGGTTCCCGAGCTCGTTGCCCGGTTGGGTGAAAGCTCTTCCTTTGACCGGTCCGAGGCGTTCCTCGTCAACGCGCCGCTACGGATTTGTCCACTCGGCGCACACGTCGACCACCAGGGCGGTGTCGTGACCGGGATGACTGTCGACCGCCAGGTCGTGATGGCCGCCGTTCCCGAAACGGATGCGGTCGTCAGCTTGGCGAGCCTCGATTTTCCGGGCGAGGTCGTCGTGGAGCTCGAGGATCAGGTGCCGACAAGGGCGGGCGATTGGGGGGATTATGTTCGGGCGGCGGTTGCAGTCCTCTTGAGGGAGCACCCTCTTCGGAGCGGCTTCCGAGCGGTGATTGGCGGAGATCTGCCGGGCGCAGGTTTGAGCTCGTCTGCCGCCGTCCTCGTTGCCTACCTGCTCGCTCTGACCCGGGTGAACGAGATCGACATCGCTCGCGAGGAGATATCTGGCCTGGTCCAACGGGCGGAAAACGAGTATGTGGGCGTGGCGAGCGGCCGCCTCGACCAGAGCATCATCCTCTTTGCCGAGTTGGGGCACCTCACCCGTGTCGATTGCTCAGATCTGAGTATCGAACAGGTGTCACGGCCGCTAGGCTCGGGGGAGTTTCGTGTCCTGGTGGCCTTTTCGGGCGTTGGACGGGCCCTCGCCGGGTCCGGGTTCAACACCCGGGTCGCCGAGTGCCGAGAGGCCGCGAGACTCTTGCTGGAGCTCGGAGGCGAGGCGCCCCGCGAGCAACCGGTACTGTCTGATGTTCAACCGGAGATATTCGAGCAGTTCGCCGCCGACCTGCCGCAGACCGAACGGCGGCGGGCCGCGCACTACTTTGGCGAGCAGCGGCGGGTACTGAACGGGGTGGAGGCGTGGCGCCACGGTGACCTCCATCGATTCGGCGCACTGATGTCCGCCTCGGGTGCCAGCTCGATCCATAACTACGAAAGTGGTACCGCCGAGCTCATCGCGTTGTATGAGGCGTTGCGCGGTTTGCCCGGGGTGTTCGGAACACGTTTCTCGGGCGGTGGATTCGGCGGAAGCTGCATTGCACTGATTGAACCCGAAGCTGGTGCGTCGGTCATCGAGGCGGTGAAGCGGCTGTATGGCGCTGCGCACCCCGAAGCCGCCGCCGGGGCATCCTTTCACATCTGCTGTTCCGGAGGACCGGCGCAAGTGTTGGATTTGGAGGGTTGATGCAGGCCGTGATTCTGGCCGCCGGGTTGGGAACCAGGTTGAGGCCGGTGACGGCGAACCGCAGCAAGGCCATGGTTCCGGTGCTCGGGCGACCGCTCGTCGAAAGGGCGCTGATGCCTTTTGTCGAAAACGGCGTGCGCGACTTCGTGTTCGTCATCTCTCCTGACGACACCGAGATCACCAGGCATTTCACCGAACGTACATCTCTCGGTATCACCGCTCGATTCGTCATCCAGGAGGAACGGCTCGGTACGGCTCATGCGCTCGGAATCGCGGCCCCATTTCTCAGCGGCCGTTTTGCGGTGTCTGCGTGTGACAGCCTGGTGGATGAGTCGCACGTTCGGGCGCTCCTGGCAGAAGGGGACGGCCCAGATGCCGTTCTCAGCCTGCTCGACGTCGAACCCGAGCTGGTTTCTCGGAGTGCGGCGGTGAGTCTCGACGGTCACACCGTGCGCCGAATAGTGGAAAAGCCTGCTTGGGAGAATGCGCCGTCGTTTACCGTGAGCCTCCCGCACTACATCTTCACTCCGCGGTTGCTGGACCTGCTGCCGCGGCTCGAAGCGTCGCCGCGGGGGGAATACGAGATCCCGGAAGCGATCCAGGGGTTGATCGATGCCGGGCGCCAGGTTGTCGGAGTGCGTGCGAAGGAGCGGCTCCAGGTTTCGAGCCCGGCGGACCTTCTGAAGTTGACACGGCAAACGTTCTCCGACGACTCGAAACTGGAGCAGAGGGATCCAGATCATGTCGGTCAAGGGCGCACGTTCGTCGAGCCGCTTCTGGTTGACCGAGGTGTCGTGCTCGGTGACGACTGTGAAGTAGGACCCGAGGTCTTCCTCGAGTCCGGCTGTCAGATCGGCCGCGGTGCCGTGGTCCGGAGATCAATCGTTCTGCGGGGCGGCCGGGTGGACGACGATGAGGTGGTCGAAGATCGGGTAATAACCTGAGATTCACCTGAACCATCCCTCTCCGACCTCTCGCGCTTCACCAGGATTGGACAGACCAGTTCTGAGATCAAACCCACGTTGTGCCTCCGCTGAAGAAAGTCGTCCAGCTCCCGCTCCGCACCTCATGTGAGTTCGTTATTCGACTCATAATGTGCTGTAGCATTACATCTTGAATTTTCAACATCGCCCGCTGAGATCCTTTACAACGAGTTCCCAAGGATGTTACACTTTGCGATGTGGTCAGACCAATGAGGGAAGATCAGTTGAAGACGGTGAAATCCGGCGAGGCGGCGAGGGGCACCGGAACTCCGGTGGCCGCCAAGCTGGTGGTGGCCTACGTGCGGCAGCTCATTGAGAGCGGCGAGTTCAAGGCCGGTGACAAACTGCCGGCGGAAAGGGAGCTCGCTCAGCTGATCGGTGTCAGTAGGCCGAGTGTGCGCGCCGGCCTGCAATCGCTGGCCACCGTCGGAGTCGTCGATTCACGGCGAGGAGCGGGTACCTTTGTCGCCGATGGCCCGCCGCTTCTCGATGTGAATCCGCTGCCGATCTTCGCGGTCCTGCACGGCATTCCCCAATCGGAGCTCTTCGAGACCCGGAGGGTGATCGAGATTGATCTGGCGGGTCTCGCGGCCGAACGCGCGACCGGTGACCAGCTGGCGGCGATCTCCGAGGAAGTGATGGAGATGTTCGCATCGATCGAGGATGTGCAGCGTTTCCTGGTGCACGACATCCGCTTCCATCGCGCGGTCGCGACGGCGGCGCGAAACCCCTTGCTGGCCGCGATCATGGAGATGGTGGCCGACCTCTTCTACGACCACCGAAAGACCACCGTGGATCGCTGGCGAGGGGCCGGCGAGGCCGCAGAGCAACACCGCCTCATCTACCAGGCGATCAGGACCAGTGACGTCGAAAGGGCCCGCCTCGAGATGGGCAACCACCTGAGATGGGCACAGCGAGACCAGGAGGAGGAATGAGCCTACGCGAACAACTCGAGGCCCTACGAAAAGCGGCATCGACCACCGATCGCGGAACGACCTCGCTGACGCTGGACACGGACCGCGAGGTCGTGGTCTCCCGGAGATCCGTTTGCAGGTCGGCCGGCGGATTGGTGATGGTGGCCCGGGAGGACGGATGCCGGCGGCTGCTGGCGTTGGATCTGGAGGGATCCGGTATGGTCGGGCGCTTCACCGGCGAATGCCTTGAAATCGAACCGGGTGTCGAGGCGTGCCTCGGTGAGCTTGACCACGCCAATGCGGTGGCGGTGCGCGAGCTCTGCGAGACCGCCCGGCCGCAGCCCCTGGGCCTCGACGACTCCTTCGGTCTCGGTGACCGTCTCGGTATCGCCGGACCGGCGCATCTGCGGGCCCTGGAGGGCAGCGGCTTCAAAGTGGTCCTCGCCCAGCAGTCGATCCGTGAGCTCGAGCGCACCGAACGGACCCCCGATGAGGTCATGGATGCTGCAACCTGGGCGGTGTTGGAGGTGGGTTGGACGGACGCGTGGGGCGCGGACGCCGACCATCTCAAGACCCCGGCTGACGTGAAGCTGATGGCGGCGGCCGGATTCACGATGTTCACCATCGACCCCGGTGATCATGTGGTCGATGCCGCCGACGAGATGTCGATTCCAGAGCTCCAGGAAGCGTCAGCGGACCTGCCCTGGTCCGACCTCGAGGACACGCTCGGAAAGGCCCTCCGCAGGTATGCGGGTCAGGTCATCGAAGTCGGGCCCGATCTGACCCTGGAACCGTCCGCCGAAGACGTGCTGCGGGCGTGGGTCAAGTACGGCGCGCCGCTGGCCCACACAGCGATGATGTACCGCCATATTGCGTCGGCGATGGGGCAAAGGCCGTTCGAGGTCGAGGTTTCGGTCGACGAGACCGCATCGGTGACGACCCCGTTCGAGCACTGGCTGGTGGCGTCAGAGCTTCGCCGGCTCGGCGTCGAGTGGATCGGTCTTGCGCCGCGTTTCATCGGCGATTTCGAAAAGGGCATCGACTACCGCGGCGACCTCGAGGTTTTCCGGGGTGAATACCTGAGACATCTGGCGGTCGCGGAGGCCCTCGGTCCTTACAAGATCAGCATCCACTCCGGGAGCGACAAGTTTGGTGTCTATCGGGTCATCGGCGAGATCGGCAAAGGCGGAGTCCACGTCAAGACCGCCGGCACGAGCTACCTCGAGGCCCTTCGCACTCTCGCTGCATGCGAACCGGAGCTCTTCCGCGAGATTCTCGACTTTTCGCGCTCGCTGTATGAGCACGAACGACGCACCTATCACGTGTCGGCCGAGCTCGAGCGGGCACCTGCGGGGACGGATCTCGAGGACAACGAGTTGCCGCCCCTCTTTGAGGACGACGACGCCCGTCAGGTCCTGCACGTGACCTTCGGGCGGGTACTTACTGAGAAGGACTCGAACGGGGATTATCTGTTCAAGGAGCGCCTGCTCGCCGCCCTCGAAGACCATGAGGCGGCGCACTACGACAATCTGGTGGCGCACTTCCGGCGCCACACGGCGCCCTTCGCCGGCGCCAGTGGAGAGAGCACATGAGTTATCTGGAAGATCTGTTTTCACTCGATGGCAAGGTAGCGGTCGCGATCGGTGCGGGCGGCGTGCTCGCCGGCGCGATGGCCGATGCGCTGGGCGCGGCTGGCGCCAAGGTTGCCGTCCTTGACCTCAACGGTGAGGCGGCGGACGAACGAGCCGAGGCCATCCGCAAGGCATCCGGCGTCGAGGCGCTCGGCATGGCGATTGACGCCACTAACGAGAAAGACCTTCGCAAGGCCCTCGGTCAGGTTCTGAGCCTGTGGGGGCGGGTAGACATCCTGCTCAACGCGCCGGGTATCAACTCGGGAACCCCCTTCTTCGAGATCACCGAGGAGGAGTGGGACCGGATCCTGACCGTCAACCTCAAAAGTCTATTCCTGGCCTGCCAGATCTTCGGACAGGAGATGGTGGATCGCGGCGAGGGGGGCTCGATCATCAACATCTCGTCGGCCTCGTCGGGGCCGCCGCTGTCGAAGGTCTTCACCTACTCGATCACCAAGGCCGGCGTCAATAATCTGACCCAGTTCCTGGCCAGGGAGTGGGCGCCGCACTCGGTGCGGGTCAACGCCGTCGCGCCGGGGTTCTTCCCGGCCGAGCAGAATCGAAAACTACTGACCGAAGAACGCACCGCAGCCATCATGGGGCATACCCCGATGGCTCGATTCGGAGAGGCCGACGAGCTCGCGGGCGCGGTGGTGTGGCTGGCCTCCGCCCAGGCGTCGGGCTTTGTGACCGGCGACGTGATCCGGGTCGACGGCGGATTCACCGCCATGACCATCTGAAGGGCGGTACCGTGGTCGACACGATCATCAACACCGAGCGCGGCCTCAGCGACACCGAAATCCGGGAACTGCTTGCCGAAGGCCTCGGTCGCCTCGACCTCGAGAGCCGCCGCGTACTGGTGGTGATCCCGGATGGGACCCGGACCGCCCCGATCGGGCTCTTCTTCGCTCTCCTCGGTGATCTGCTCGGTTCGAAGGTGGAGGCCCTCGATTATCTGATCGCCCTCGGCACCCACCCGCCGATGGACGATGCCGCCAAGGGCCGCCTCCTCGAAACCACGGTGGTCGATGGGATGGCTGGATCTTCGAGGATTTTCAACCATCGCTGGGAGGCGCCGGAGACGTTTGCGACGCTTGGCACCATTCCGGCGAGCGAGGTTTCGGCGGCAACGGACGGCAAACTCGAGATCGACATCGCGGTTCGGCTCAACCAGCTGGTTGGGGACGAGGACGGAAACACTCCCTACGACCACATCCTGGTCTGCGGGCCGGTATTCCCTCACGAAGTGGCCGGCTTTTCCGGGGGCAACAAGTATTTCGTGCCCGGGGTCGCCGGCCAGGAGGTGATCGACGCGACCCACTGGGTGGGAGCTCTGGTGACCAGCCGCGGTTTGATCGGCGTGCGCGAGACGCCGGTGCGGCGCCTCATCGAACAGGCCGCGTCCTTTATCCCGACGCCGAGGAGCCTCATCGCCCTCGTCATGCACGGGCAGGAGCTTCACGGCGTCTTCGTGGGTGGCATGGTGGAGGCGTGGAGGGCGGCGACCGAACTCTCGGCCGAGCTCGATATCGTCTGGCTCGATCGTCCGTTCAAGCGCGTGCTGTCGGTGATGCCTGAGATGTACGACGATCTGTGGACCGGCGCCAAGGGGATGTACAAGGTCGAGCCGGCGGTCGCCGATGGTGGGGTGGTGGTGATCTACGCGCCCCACATCACCGAGATCTCTTACGTCCACGGGCGCTACCTCGACCAGATCGGCTACCACGTGCGCGACTACTTTGTCGCCCAGTGGGAGAAATTCAAGCACATTCCGTGGGGGGTCTTGGCGCACTCGACCCACCTGCGGGGCGACGGCTCCTATATCGCCGGTGTCGAGGAACCACGGATCCGGGTCACTCTGGCGACCGGCATCCCGCGCGAACGGTGCGAGGCCATTGGTCTCGGCTATTTGGACCCCGCCCGGGTGGACCTGGAGGAGTGGGCTGACCGCGAGGACGAAGGCATCTTGCTGGTGCGACGGGCGGGCGAGCAGCTCTACCGGGTCACGGGTGACGAGTAGATTTTGGAGGAAGAGAGATGACGGAGAAAGCGGACATCGGTCTCATTGGGCTTGCGGTGATGGGCCAGAATTTGGTTCTCAACATGAACGACCATGGCTTCAAGGTGGCGGTCTACAACCGAACTGTGTCGTTGGTCGACGAATTTCTCGAGGGCAGCGCGGCGGACACCAAGATCGTCGGCGCGCACTCGCTCGAGGAGCTGGTCGAGGCGCTCGAGAAGCCGAGGCGGGTGATGTTGCTGGTCAAGGCGGGACGGCCGGTGGACGATTTCATCGAGCGGTTGATCCCGCTCCTCGATCGGGACGACATCATCATCGATGGCGGCAACTCCAACTACAACGACACCATTCGCCGCGCGAAGTTGGTCGAGTCGAAGGGGCTCTACTACATCGGCACCGGAGTGTCGGGTGGCGAGGAGGGCGCCCGGCTCGGGCCATCGATCATGCCGGGTGGTTCGCCCGAAGCGTGGCCGTGGGTCCAACCCATCTTCCAGGCGGTCTCAGCAAAAGTGGAGGACGGCAGCCCGTGCTGTGACTGGGTGGGGGAGAACGGTGCCGGCCATTTCGTCAAGATGGTCCACAACGGCATCGAGTACGGCGACATGCAGCTGATCTGCGAGGCTTACCAGCTGATGAAGGAGGGTGTTGGTCTCGACCACGACCGGATGCACGCGATTTTTGCCGAGTGGAACGAGGGAGAGCTCGACTCCTATTTGATCGAGATCACACGCGACATCCTCGGCTTCCGCGACGAGGATGGCGAGCCGGTGCTCGAGAAGATTCTCGACACCGCCGGCCAGAAGGGAACCGGCAAATGGACGGCGATGTCGGCCCTCGAGATGGGCATCCCGCTGAGCCTGATCGGGGAGGCGGTGTTGGCGCGGTTCCTGTCGGCCCTCAAGGAGGAACGGGTGGCCGCCGAAAAGGTACTGAGCGGCCCGGAGGCGACGTTTGGAGGCGATGTCGACGAGTTCATCAACGATCTCCGCCAGGCGCTGTACGCCTCGAAGATCGTGTCCTACGCCCAGGGCTACATGCTGATGCGCGCCGCGGCGGTGGAGTATGGCTGGAATCTCAACAACGGCGGCATCGCCCTGATGTGGCGCGGTGGCTGCATCATCCGTTCGGCATTCCTCGGCAAGATCAAGGAGGCCTTCGACAACGACCCGGGGCTGACCAATCTGCTCCTCGATCCCTATTTCTCCGAGCAGGTCCAGAACGCCCAGGCGGCCTGGCGTCGAGTGATTGCCAAGGCAGTAGCGCTGGGGGTGCCGGTGCCGGCGATGTCGAGCGCGCTCGCCTTCTACGACGGCTACCGCCATGGGCGGCTGCCGGCGAATTTGCTCCAGGCGCAGCGTGACTACTTCGGCGCCCACACTTACGAGCGGGTCGACAAGCCTCGTGGCGAGTTCTTCCACACCGATTGGACCGGCCACGGCGGTGACGTCACAGCAAGGACTTATCAGGCGTAACGGGAGTGGAACGTCGATGAGAGTAACCAGTAACCAGTATCCAGTAACCAGTTCAAGTCAGCGACCGCCTCCTACTGGTTACTGGTCACTGATCACTGGTTACTTGCCCATCGAAGAGGAAATCCGAGGAGGAAATGAACTTGGATTTTCCAAAGAACGCGGTGGTGGCGATGTCACCGCAAGCGAATGAGCTGGAAAGGAAAACTCAAATGATAACGTTTCGCCAAGACTGCAAGTACGCACTTCTGGTGCCCACCAGCATGGGTGTTCGCCTGACGCCCTCCAGCGGGCAGGGAGTTCATTGCAGCAAGACATTTATCATGGAGGTCACGAGCGCCGAATCGAACGTAGCGAGTGTCTCCTCCTATCTCGGCCTCCCCGTGAAGGTTCTGACGGCCTTCGTCAAAGGCAGCCCGATTTCGCGCATGATCAAGGACGACCTGGCGGGTCGTCACATCGATTACGAGGGCCAAGAGGTCGACCAGGGAGGACCCTGGGGATACCGCCACCAGATCAACATGGCGGACACCGGCTACGGCTCACGTGGGCCTCGGGTCCACAATGACCGCGCGGGCGAGGTCGGACTCACCCTCGACGCCAAGGACTTCGACTTCGATCGGATCTTCGGGCGCGAGGGAGTTCGCATCGTGCACCTTTCGGGGCTCGTCGCTGCGCTGTCTACGGAGACCAGCGCCTTCTGCCTGGAAGTCGCACGGGCCGCCAAACGGCACGGTAGCCGCGTCTCCTTCGATCTCAATCATCGCGCCTCGTTCTGGGCAAATCGTGAGGACGAGCTGCACCAGGTCTTCCACGAGATTGCCGGGTTGTCCGACGTGCTGGTCGGTAACGAGGAGGACTTCCAGCTCTGCCTCGGCATCGAGGGCCCGGAAGCGGGCGGCAAGGACCTCGCGGCGAAGATCGAGACCTTCAAGGGCATGATTGACCGGGCCAAGGTGGCCTACCCCAAGACAGAGGTTTTTGCCACCACCCTGCGCGAGGTCATCAGCACCAATGCCCATCTGTGGGGCGCCGTCGCAGCGGTGGGTGACGAGTGGCACGTTGTCGAGCCGCGGGAGATCGTGGTCCGCGACCGCATCGGCGGTGGCGACGGGTTTGTCGGCGGCATGCTCTACGCCATGCTCAGGGGATGGGAGCCCGAGAAATGGATCCAGTTCGGGTGGGCGACCGGCGCCTTGGTCACGACCCTGCTGACGGATTACGCCCAACCGGCGGACGAGGAGCAGATCTGGAGCATCTGGGCGGGCAACGCCCGGGTTCGACGCTGATCGAGTGCGAGAGATGCGGGTCCTCGACCGCTGGCGCCACTTCATCGACGATTCGGAGTACGTGGCCGCCTTCGAGTCGCTGCTGCCGTCGGTTCCTCCCTGGAAAGCGGGTTGAAGTTTTTTCTGTCATCCCGAGCGAGCAAAGCGAGTCGAGGGATCTGTGGGATGGGTGTCAATGCGCTTCTGAAAAACACCATAGATCCCTCCGCTCGGACCCTTCGGGCCCTCGGTCGGGATGACAGTAAACGTGAAATCCGAATAGCCGAGCGGAATTGATATCCTTACCCCACCAATGAACTACCGAAACGAGCTCTTCAGCAGGGTCTTCCATCTCACGCGTGGGATGCGACGATGAAGAAGCCCTCGAGAGAAGACGTCAGCAAACCCAAGGTCGAGGAGTACTCCTATAAGAAGGAGTTCTATCGCGACGCGAAGGTCGCCGCGGACTACGATCAGCACCGCTTCACGACCCCTCGCAGACAGCGCCGGAGCGTCCGTAAGTGGCGCGCCATCCGTAGCGCCCTCGACCAGGCGGGGGATGTCCGCTCGGTACTCGACCTGCCGTGCGGGACCGGGCGGTTCACCGGGCATTTCGCGAGGCTCAACCTCGACACCGTAGGCAGCGACATCTCGCTGCAGATGATGCGTCAGGCGGCGGCCTCTCCCGAGGTCGCGCACGACAGCATTGCCGGCTACGTGCAGGCTGACGGCGAGGCCCTCCCGTATGTCGACTGTTCTCTCGACTGCGTGGTGTCAATCCGCTTCATGTTCCACGTCGATCCGGTCACCCGCCGCCGGATCCTGCGCGAGATGGGCCGGGTTTCGAGACGGTGGCTGATCATCGACTACCGCCACAAGTACAGCCTCCGTTGGCTTTCCTGGAAGATACGGCACGCCGTCGGGTTGCTGCCCGAGGTTCCAGAACGGGTCAGCCGGTCCGATCTGAGATCGGAGTTTCGCGACGCCGGGCTGACCATCCGCCAGGTCATTCCGGTGCGACGGTGGTTGTCGGACAAATGGATCGTGCTCGCGGAGTCCACCCACGATGACCCGGCTTTCGACCCGCGCCTCGCAGAGCAACGACTCCGCGGAACCGATCTCGAGGGTGCCGAGATCACCGGCAAGTTCGGCGAGGGCCGGCGCAGCATCGTCTACCGAGCCCGCTGGAGAGGCCGCGATGTGGCACTCAAGGTTTACAAAAGGACTGCCATCGCGACCCATGCACGCAAGAACCCGCAGCCGATCGCAGAGTTCGAGTACACCCGAAACTCGAGCTTCTACGCGGTCCCCGGTCTCGAACGCTACGTTGCCGAACCGCTGGCCTGTGTCTCCACCCCCGAGCTCCAGGCGATCGCACAGGAACCGATTGACGGAGAGCTGTACTACTTCCGTCATCGGCGTGGCGAGGAGGTGCCGGCATCGTTTGAAAAACACCTGCAGGAGATCCTCAGGCTCAGCCACGGAGCAGACCTCTACGATGTCGACTTGCACTCGATGAACGTTTTTGTGGCCAGGGAACCAAGCGGCGAGCTGGTCCCAAAGCTCTTCGACTTCAACCTCATACCGTTTACCCTTCGGCCGCAGAACCCCTTTGTAGGCTGGTTACTGAGGTTTGGGTTGCTGTCGAAGGAGTCACGGGACCGGAGGCGGCTTCGCCGTTTCCACGAATTCGGCCATGTCGAGGACCGGCTCCTGAAGTTCTACAAGGTCGATGGTTGACTGGTGTTATTTGAGGGAACGGCCTATGAGGTCCGAATCGTTTTCGTTCCGGTGGCGAGGCCGGCGGCGGTGGCGCGAATGACGATCTCCTCGCCCGAACGGCCGAACTGGAGGTAGGTCCGGCCTTCGCCTCGCGCGATCAGCACCTCGCCGGCGTCGGTGTACGCAAAAAGGCGTGCGTCGCCATCGATCGCGACCACGACATGCCCGTTCCAGTCCCGTACCGGGGCGCCAGCGTCATCGCAGATCGTGAGATCGGCGGCAACGGTTTGCCCCGGCTTCGATTCGGTTCCGTCGATTGCGATCGAGATCGTCGCCGCCTGGCCCCAGGCATGGAGCTCATTACGGACGGTTGCGCCGCCCCGGGTGGCCTCGGCCGTTACCCCCGTGAATGCACCTTCAAGCTTCACGATGTGGTGCGGTGCTCCCCCGAGGTCGACGGGTGGTGCGTCGTCCCACTCGAGCCGGATTCGCTCACCGTTGCTGAAGATGTGGAGCTCCCGGTCCTCGGAGGCACCGGTGACGAAGAGAGACACGAACGGCTGGTCAGCAAATCGGGCACGGAAGAGCTCGGCCGCCATCTTTGGCCGGCGCCAGGCGTCGAAGAGACCGGTCTGCCGGCGGTAGCGTTTGCGGTACTCGGTTGCGTAGTCGGTGAAGCTCCACACCGCGTGGCCGGCGAGATAGGGTCGGTCGGCCATGATCTTCCACTCGTACTCGAGGGTCGCGACCTGGGTCAGCTCCGCGCCATCATCGCCTTTGACGCTGGTTGGGTAATTGCAGCACTCGGAGATGATGACGTTGCGCAGACGGGACGCGTCACGCCCCCCCTCGAGAACCTCGAGCTCGTAGTTGATACTCCAGACGTCTGAGATCCCGAGGGTCTTTTCCCGGCGGGCCCGGTAGAGGTGGTTCTCGGAGTACGTCACCGGTCGCGCAGGGTCGAGCTCGCGAGCGATCTCGCGCATCTCGAGGTAGGCCGTGCGCGAGCGCGACTCATTCCCCATGCCCCAGATGATGACCGAGGGGTGGTGGCGATCGCGAAGGATGAGATCGCGCATTTGTCGCCGCGCGGCGCGCCGCCAGACAGCAGAGGAATTGACGCTTTTCCAGGACGCAATCTCGGCGTAGACCAGGATCCCGAGCTCATCGCAGGCGTCGAGGAATGCTGGATGCTGGGGGTAGTGCGAGAGACGGACAAAGTTGCAGCCGTAGTCCTTGAGGAGGCGAGCGTCGGCGCGGTGGAGCTCCTCGGGGAGGGCGTTGCCGAGCCCGGGAATCGACTCGTGCCGGTTACAGCCGTGGAGATCCACCCGCTGACCGTCGAGAAAAAACCCTTCATCTGGTCGGAATTCCGCGCGGGTGACCCCGAAGCGGACGCGAACTGCGTCCGCAACGCCGTGGTCTGTTTCCAGCCGACCCTCGGCCCAGTAGAGATGCGGATCATCCGGTGACCAGCAGCGGGCTTTCATGATCATGGTGGAAATGGACGTGACGCCGTCACCGACCGGCACCGGTCCGGCCGCGGCCACCTGCTCGCCGTCTTCGGTGGAGATCTTCCACGTCAGCCTGGCGTTGTCCGGCGCGGCACCTAGACCGTTGATTCCCCAACAAAGCTCGATGATTTCGGATCCATTCGGATCCTGGCTACCCACGACCTCGACCGTGTCCGCATCGATGTGGAGGGCGGGTACCCACTCGAGCCAGATCCGACCGGCGAGACCTCCGTACAGGAGGAAATCCGGATCGCGCCTCCCGGGCAGAACTCTGCGTTGCCAAAGATTCTCGAGCCGAATCGCCAGGAGATTCTGGCCCGCGGAAAGGGAATTGGGAAAACCGACGTCGAACCCGAGGTACTGGCCATCGATCCGGGCGATCGTCCGGCCGTCGATCCAGACATCCCCCCAACCGTAGAAGCCTTCGCTGCTAAGGCGCCAGGAGCCGTGGCCACCGGGTGAGTCAGGCAGAACGAAAGGCCTTCGATAGACCCCGCGACCCGAGTAGCTGCGATGGCCGTGCTGAAAGGTGTCCTTGCGGTTCCAGCAGTGGGGGAGGCCGACTGTCTCGCCAGCCTTTCCACGACCGGACAACCAGCGCCGGCTGACCCGTCCCCGCACGAACTCCCAGCCGTCGCAGAGGTCGAAACGCTGGCGGAGAGGTGTTTCAATCATCGTTCAACATGGTAACCCGCCTGTCCGGATGCAGGATGCAGGGTTCAGGATGCAGGGCCACCCACCCACCCGTTTTTCCCGCAGATGACGCAGACGGGAAGCGCCCCTGGAAACGGGCAAGGCACGGCGGAGGTGGACTCACTTCATCGCTTCCCTCAGCAATTCCGCCAGCTTCGCGGGATCGGTGGTCGGCAGTTGACACGTGAAATCGCGGCAGACGTAGGCCGCGGCCTTGCCCTCAACCGGCGCGTAGCCCTCGGCAAAGGGCGCCAGCTTGCGAATAGTGGCGCCTGATTTCCCCGGCGGCACCAGCAGCACGGCCGCCTGCGGAAGGTACATTTCACGCACGGTGGCGATCAGCGCCGCGGTGTCATCGGCGCCGGTCTTTCCAGCGATGACCACTTCGAGGGACGGACCGATGCCACGCTGCAGCGCCGACATGAGCTGGCTGTGAGCGGAGGGGAGCTGGTTCGCCTCGTTCGAAAACGCCGCGAAAATGTGGTCGGCGCCCTGCAGGTACTCTGAGTCGCTCGTCAGCCGGGCGAGGCGGACGAAGTTATCGGCGGCCGTCGAATTGCCCGAAGGAATCGCGCCGTCGTAGATCTCCTTCTGACGGACCAGCAGCTCTTCGTTGTCCTCCGCTGCGAAGTAGAAGCCGCCCCGCGTCGTGTCCCAGAAGAGCTCCTGGGTCTGCTGTTGAAGCTTCACCGCGCGTTCGAAATATATCGGCTCGAATGTAGCGTCGTAGAGCTCTAACATCGCGGTCGTCATAAACACGTAATCGTCGAGGAAGGCGGGGATCGAGGCGTCACCGTCGCGGTAGCGGTGGAGCATGCGGCCGCCGTCGGTGCGCATCTCTTCGAGGACAAAGTCTGACGCCTTCTGCGCCGCCTGGACCCAGCCCGGCTCGTTGAAGACCCTCCCGGCGAAGGCCATCGCTGCCGCCATCAGTCCGTTCCAGTCGGCCAGCACCTTGTCGTCCTTGAGCGGATGAACTCGTTTTTCGCGAACTTCGAAGAGCCGGGAGCGAACGGACTCGAGGCGTTTCTCGAAGTCCTCCTCCGTCATCTTCAGATCGCCCGCCATGTCCTCGTGGCTGCGGGTGAGGTGGGGGATGTTGCGGCCGGTGCGCCGGCCTTTGACTTCATCGCTGTAGTTCCCTTCGGATTCGAGGTTCCACACCGAGGCGGTAAAATCGGCGTCCTCCTTACCCAGGATCTGTTCGACCTGGTCGGTGGTCCAGAGGTAGAAGAGCCCCTCCTCGCCCTCGCTGTCGGCGTCTTCGGCCGAGTAGAAGGCTCCCTCGGGCGAGGTCATATCGCGCTGGACGTAGGTGATGATCTCGCGTGCTGTGCGTTCGAAGACCGGGTTCGAGGTCGCGAGCCATGCTTCGGTGGAGGCAGAGACCAACATCGCCTGGTCGTAGAGCATCTTCTCGAAGTGCGGCACCAGCCACTCGGCATCGGTGGAGTAGCGGTGAAAACCGAAGCCGACCTGGTCGTAGACGCCACCGAGCCGCATCTGTTCGAGGGTGTTCGAAACCATCGCCAGCGCCTGTGCGTTACCGGTCCGGCGCCAGTAGCGGGTCAGGAAGACGAGGTTGTGGGGGGAGGGGAACTTGGGCGCCGAGCCGAAGCCACCGTGGGTCGCGTCGTAACGGCCGGTGAACTGGCTGAAGGCGTTGTCGATTGCCCCCTTGTCGATATTGCCTCCAGATGACCGGCCCTCCATCTTCTCGAGGGCGTCGAGGATTCGCTGGGAGGTACCGCGGAGGCTGTCGCGATCGGTCTGCCACAGCTTGGTGACCCGGGGCACGAGATCGAGCATGCCGATTCGGCCGTGTTGGCTCTCGCGCGGGATGTAGGTGGCGGCGTAGAAGGGCTGCTTGTCGGGCGACATGATGATGGTCAGAGGCCACCCGCCGCCGCCGGTCATTATCTGGCAGACGGTCATGTAGACCTGGTCGATGTCGGGTCGCTCCTCGCGGTCGACCTTGATGTTGATGAAGGCCTCGTTCATCAGCGCCGCCACCTCGGGATTCTCGAAGCTCTCGTGCTCCATCACGTGGCACCAGTGGCAGGTGGCGTAGCCGATCGAAAGAAAGATCGGTTTGTCTTCCTCCACGGCCTTGGCAAAGGCTTCGGGTCCCCACGGCCACCAGTCGACCGGGTTGTCGGCGTGCTGGAGCAGGTAGGGGCTCTTGGAGTCGGCGAGCCGGTTCTTCTTCGTCGGTGGTTCGGTCGAGGATGCGTGGGTCATGAGGGCTCCGAGGAGGATGAGGGCAGACAAAAAGAGGCGCGTGGTTTTCACTGCCAGTTCAACAGGCCGCGACTGAACGTCATTCCGGAGGAGCAGGGGAGCAGGGAGTACAGGGTTCAGGGTTCAGGGTACAGGGTTCAGGGTTCAGGATACAGGGTTCAGGGGTACAGGGCTCACTTGACACGCACTGCCTTGCGCCTTGCGCCCTGCACCCTTTCTCCTCCCTCGAATCGGCTCTCAGTTCAGAATGATCGTCTTCCGCAGCTCGTACGGCCCTCCGTGGGCGTCGTCGCGGTAGATCTCTACCGACACGTCGTCCGAGCCAACGGTCACACGAAAAAATGAAGAGCGGGTGTGACCGCGGTGGAGAATCTGTGCCTCGTAGTATCGTTCGCGGGCCGTTGGATCGTTTGCGTACTCGATGTAAAACTGGGCCATCGTCTGGATGACAGGCTGGTCCTTCAGCCCCAGATATTTAAACCACCGATCGATGTGGTACTCGTCATCGCGGTAGAGCTGCCGCAGAGAATTACCTTCGCCGACACCGCGCTTCCGACCTTCTTTGATGGCGTTATCGATTGCCTCGTACATCTGATCGGCGTACGAGTTCTCTTCGAGACCTCGCGCGTGCCCAGAATCGAGCTGCCACAGACCGTTGATCTTGGCGTACGAGGTGCCGTGGGTGTGGCCGCAGACATAGGCGTCGACCTCGTACTTCATGAGCAGCTGATGGAATGCGAAAGCGTTCTCCGGGTCCTCATCGAGGGAGTCGCCCTGGTGGCGCAAGCGCCCGTTGTCCATGTCCGGCATCGGAATCAACGGTTCGTGGCCGAACACGAAAATGTGCTTCTTCGTGGTCACCGCCAGGTCCGCCTCCAGCCACGCCAGGAGCTCCGGTACGATCTCGCCCTTCAACCCCCAGTCCCTCACCCCGTCGTAGTACTGGTTAAGAACCACGAAGTGGGCGTCCGCAGCGTCGAACGAGTAGGTCGTCTCCTCGCAACCCTCCGGACCGCGGTTGACGACGTTCGGCACGGCCTTGCTGTACTCACGCAGGTATTCCATGGTCGACGGCGACTCGGGGTCGTGGTTGCCGAGCACCGGGTACCAGGGATAGTCTTCGCCAATGACCTTGTCGATCATTTTCCGCACCGCCGACGGCGGGTGAACGTCGAGGTCGCCCGGGCTGATCATGAACGACCCGGCGCCGACCTCCTTGATCGCCTCACACGCGCCCGAGAAGTTCTTCGACCACTCGCCGTCGGTCGCGAAGTTCCGCATGTCCGCGGCAACGACAAACACCAGATCGTCGCCCGCGTCATTCGCCGCAACTGGAACCGCCGCAACCAGAATCACAAGAACTGCAAGAAATGTATGCGCTCTGGACTTCATCTAAAACTCCCTCATTCCTCGACAGGAATTTCGTAGTATCCCTCGCCGGCGTCGAGATGCTCCTGCCGCTGTCGAGGAATATCGGTGACCTTCGAGGGCCACGATGTGACACCGTTGACCAGCTCGGAGGCGAGGAGCTCGAACGGCTCCCACACTCTCCGTCCGTGGGTGTCGATGAGCTGGAACACGAGCCGTGGGTCATCACCCATCTTGAAGTCGACGACCCCGAAGTTGCTGCCCTGGAAGTAGACCGGCCAGATCCGCCGCTCGGGACGCCGCTCGAGCCAGCTGTCGGGGATGACCTGTGCCAGCGGCGAGCTCACCATATCATAGAGGTCATAGCCGCCCTTTTCCGACCACGGGATGACGTTGAGCTCGCCGATGTGGGTGTCTCCCGAAAGCATGACGATGCCGGAGATCTCCCTATCTCGGATGAAATCGAAGAGGCGGTTTCGCTCATGAAGGAATGCGGCCCACGAGTCGCCGCCCTCACCCTTCGCCTTGCTGAAGCCGCTTCCCGATACCAAAACTTTGAAGACTGCATCGCTCGCTTCGAGCTCCGCCTTCAGCCATTCGAACTGTTCGGCGCCAAGCATCGTCTTGTCGGGCGTGTCGGGGTCTGCGTCCGGATCGCGATGCCAGCGGCCGTCAAGAAAGAAGAAATCAACCTGTCCCCAGGTGTACTTGAAGAAGATCCCTTTGACATCGGGCAGACCATACGAGGGGTTGGCCCAATATTCTTGGAAAACCTCGAGTGCCTGATGTTTGACTGGATTTGTGCGGTTGTGGTTGTTGAGGCCGAAGTCGTGGTCGTCCCATATCGCGAGGTGCGAGACGTTGTGAAGAATCGGCTGTAGCGCAGGAACGTCGCGCTGGCGACGCATCTCCTCGCGAATGATCTCTGGGTCGAGGGCGTCGGCGTACACGTTGTCGCCGATCCAGAACATAATGTCGGGTTGGTAGTGTTCGACCCACGGCCAGATCGGCTGGATACGGTCGTCCTGGTACTTGGGGCACGATCCGAAGGCGATCCGGAGATCCGCATCGGAACCCGGTTGAGGGGCCGTTTCAAATCGGAGCGGGTTGAGCATCTTGAGGTAACGGTCCGGGATCCCGTCGACCGTGAGCCGGTAGAAGTATTCGGTTGCCGCCTCGAGCCCGCCGACGGTAATGACCGAGGTGTAGTCGTCCGCCTTGCGAACGATGACCGGCTCCGTTTCCCGGAAGTTCGTGAAATCTGGAGACGTGTCGAACTGAATTGTTACGGCAAACTCGCCGCTGGTGCGGACCCAGATCTTGGCCTCGGTCGGAGCGACGACGCCGATCATGGGCCCCTGCATCAGGCGCGGATATCCGGTATGGCTCGGCTCGGCGGCGTCTGTTGCGGACACCAAAGCCAGCAAACTGATCGGGATGATGATCGCCACGCGACGGAATGCTGAGTGTGAATTCATGGAAGCTCCTTCAATCAGAATACCCAGGAAAGTTTGGTGAAAATGGTGTCCCCCTGCTCGGATGGCTCTCCGAACTCCGAGGTCCCGCGCTGGTAGGCGAGTTGGAGCGAGCCGAACGGTGGCTTGAATCGCCACACACCCAGCAGCTGGACGTTCTCCTTGCTGATCACCGAGTTGGTCTGCACGAAAAGTGAGACGAAGAGATCGTTGGTGAAGTAATAGCTGGTACGGAGGACGTGGATCCATGTGCTTTCCATCTCCGGGTCGGGGTCGAGCTCGAGCCAGGTCACCTCGTACTGGAATCCCCAGGCGCTCGAAATCCGGAACTCCGCCTCGAGGGTGGCCAGCATGAGATCGCTGTCGTAGTTGGTGCCCGAGCCGACCTCGAGGAAAACGGATCGGCCCTGGCGGTTGTCGTATCCGAACTGGAAGCTGGTCAGCGAGTTGCGAAACTCCTTTTCGAAGAGCTCGAACTCGTCCATAAACGAGAGCTCGAACTGCCACCCGCTGGTCATGACCAGCTCGATGTCGGCGTCCAGTTCCCAACTTCTCAGAACACCCTCCTGGCTCCAATACCGGTTGTAGTTGACCTTGCCCTCGAGATTTTCAAATGCGCTGTTTTGAAACCAGAACTGATGCTTGAAATTGGTGTCGAACTCCCGCCGGTCATCGTCTTTGAGAAATCCGACGGCATTGACGTTGTCTTGGAGACCCTGGTCGAGCGAGGTGTATCTGACGTGGAAGTGGGTTTTCGCCGAATCGTAGGCGGGCCGCACGAACCAACCGATGGTTCCGTCGTTGGTGGGACCGTGAGATCGGAGAAACTGGCCGGTCATGCCGAGAGTTTCGGTGAAGAAAAGGGTCATATCCGCACCGATCGAGCCGGCGTCCTGGCCATCAACACGGCGGTTGGCGGCGAGCAGACCGATCGTCGAAGGACCAAAGACCCCACGCTGCAACCGAAAGACCGTGTAATCAGCTTCAGATGTCGACGGCGTTTCGGTCTCCTCCGACTCGAGATCGGCGCGGGTGGCGATGGCGGCAATGTCGAACCCTCCGAGAACACCGACAATCTTCCCGCCGGCGGTGATATCGCCGATCCGCCGGCTATAAAACTGGCGTATCCGCTGGTCGTACATCTCGATGCCTTCGAGAAAGAACGGCCTTTTCTCTTCCAGAGAGAGTTCGAAGCGCGGCAGGTTGATTTCCTCGATATCAGCTTCGACGAGTGCGAAATCCGGGTTGATCGTGACGTCGGCGCTGAGGTCGCTCTTGATCCGGAACCTGATGTCTCCGCCGAACTTGGTTTCGACCTCTCCGTCCCTCTCCGCCCAGACCAGACCGTAGGGTATGACTGCGAACTTCTTCAAACCCTGCTGACCGACGTCGAGGCCCGCGAGGACTCCGAAGTCCGCAACCCGCCACTCTGATTCCCCGGGCCCGGACCACATCGAGGTTTCCAGGCGCCGCGGAACGCGCCGAAAGAAGTTGATCCCCCAACTCGCATCTTCACCGCTTTGGAAGCGGAGCATCCGGAGCGGGATCGCAAACTCGGTGGTCCATCCATCCTCGGTCCGACTCGATGCGCATTCCCATGCTGCATCCCACCGGTCGTCGACAACCCTGCCGTTGTCCGCGATCTTGCCGTCGGTTTGTACGCCCAGCAGGTTGGTGGCGAAGTAATACCCGGTTCGCCGATCGTGGTTGGTATCGAGGAGCAGCGTCACCGAGTCATCACTTTTGAGTTCGCCGTCGCGGGAGGTGACGGCCGCGGCGATCCGGGCGGGTTCCCCATCGAAGCTCCGAAAGGCCACGTAGAGGGTTTCCGAGGTATAGCCGATCAGGACCACGGTTTCGAATGGCGAGGCGACGCCGAACTCGGGCTCGAACTGCACGAAGTCGCTGACTGCCTCTGCCGTCTCCCATGCTGCGTCATCGAGAACCCCGTCTATAACGGGATTCTCGATGAACACGGGAGCTTCGATGCGAGGCTCCGCCGCGAATCCAGGTGTTGCCGAGAGCGCACCTGCCATCGCTGCGGCCACGAGGGTCTTCGCAACCACTTGGGGCCGGCGAAACCCTGCATTCATCCATGACCGTGTTGCTTTCAATCCATCACAGGCTTTTCAGATGGGCGATGCCGCGTTCGGCCGCCGTGTCAGCGTCGGGCAGCGGCATGAACTCGCCCGACACGAAACCCCCGTATCCAGTATTCTCGAGCTCCTCCAGAATACCCCCGAAATCCAGGTGGCCCGCACCCGGGTACCACCGGTTGGAATCGGCGACGTGGAAGTGGAAGATGCGGTCGCCGCAATCGCGAATGCTAGCTTCGATGTCGGCGTCCTCGATGTTCATGTGGAAGGTGTCGAGGAGCAGGCCGAAGTTTGGTTTACCGACCCGCTCGATGAGCTCCAGCCCATCGGCGCCGGTGTGGATGAGGTCGGTCTCATAGCGGTTCATCGGCTCGAGAGCGAAACGCACGCTGGTGCCGTCGGCCGCCGCCGCGCACTGCTGGATGGCCTCGACCAGGTATTCCATCGATTGCTCGTGGGTTTGACCCTCAGGGGTGATACCGCGGATCAAGCCGATGATGACGATGGCATCGAGGTGCGCAGCCAACGGCACGTGGCTCGAGATGCGTTCGATGGCGGCAGCCCGCACCGAGGGGTCGCTGCTGGTGAACGACAGCCCCTCCTCGCCCCAGGCCTGGCCGGTGCCGATGGCCGGCACCATCAGACCGCAATCGGCGACGACGCGCTCGAGCTGGCCGGCGTTCACCAGTTTTGGATCCCGCACGGCCAGTTCGACACCGTCGTAACCCCAGGAGGCGATCTTGGCGACATTCGCCTCGAAATCGCCCTTGAAGGCCACCGCCTGGAAGGAGGCGGCGTGGGTCGACAGCACTACGCTGTATTTCATGGGCACCGCGGACTAGCTCTGACCGATCTGTGGCAACTGGTAGACCGGCTTCCAGCCCTCGCTCAGCGGCTCGCGCAGATAAGGCTCCATCTCCGCCTCGGTTCTCAGAGTCACCATTTCAACCGGAGGAACTGTTCCCGCCGGGAAAGCCTCGAGGGTCTGATCGTTGAGCAGGGTCAGATACTTGAGGATGGCCGCCACGGGACGTTTCGCCTTTTCGGCTGTTCCACGGGTCGCCTTTCCAACTACGCCTTCAGGTGTGGCGGGAAGCTCGATGGCGAAGTGACCCTCGCCCTCCGACCAGCGGCTCGGCCGGCTGAAGGGATCCACCGATTTATCGAAATGGCCGTCCGGGAGATAGCCGATGCCTTCGGTGTCCACAGCGTATTTCATGTCCACCATGTCGGGGTGGAGCAACAGACCGAGCGAAGTCTCCGATTCGTCGGCGTGGACGAAATTGGTGTCCATCTTGCCGCCCTTGGGGCCGGTGCGGAAGAACTCGCGGACCGCGCGGTGCCAGTCGATGACCCGGAAGACGCCGGGCAGCTGGTAACGCTTCTGGAACTGCTGGATGGCGGATTCGAGCATCCACAGATGGCCATGGTTGTTGATCAGCACCTGCTTGCGGAAGCCGTCGTTCCACAGACCCAGCATGACATCCATGAGGAACTCGCGGGCCACGTTTTCGCGGATGATCACGGTGCCCGGCATACCCAGGTGATGGTAGGGGTGCGAGCCATAGTTGAGCGGTGGCAGCGCGAGGCTGCACGCAGCACCACGCTTTGCGGTGTAGCGTCTGACACCCTCGAGGATCTGGCTCACATAGAGGGTGTCCGATGCGCTCGGCAGGTGACGGCCGTGGAGCTCGGTGCAACCGATCGGAATAAAGACGATATCGTTCGTACGCCGTTCGGCCTCGACCTGATGGCGCACGGTGGTCTGGATGTAGGAGCCCGACTTGCCCCACTCACAGGGCGAGGGGATGCCGTACTCGGCGAGTATGGCATCGATCTCCTCGTCACTCGCGTCCCACACTTCTTTCTTGCACCGCCCGACCGTGTTGTCCTCGAAGAACAGATCCGGTTGGTCGGTTGCCAAGAGTTTTGGATCTTCTGGAGAGTCTGTCATGTGTTGCTCCTTAGAGATTTCTTCTGTCGTTCGATCGTCATTTTTCATCCGGTTATTTCGACGGGCACCCCGGTCTGGATCGAATGCCGTGCGGCGATGGCGATCGCCAACGTCGCCAAACCGTCCCGGCTCGTGACCGGCGGTTCGGTATCGTCCACGACGCAGTCCACAAAGGACTGCAGCATGGTCTCGAAGGCGTCCCCCATGCGTTCCGGCGTCGTGAACACGGCGTCGTGGTGGGCGCCTGACCGGTCCAGCAACCGAACTGGGGTCTTGCGCAGACGTCCGACCTGGACGGCTCCTTCGTCACCGATCACCTCGCCGCGCAGATCGTGGCCGTAGCGGGTGGTTCGGCTGGCGGTGAGGGTGGCCATCGCGCCACCCGCGAATCGGGCCGTGACGACCGCGTTGTCGACGTCGCCAACCGACCCCACATCGTCGTCGATCAGGGCATCGCCCTCGCCGTAGACGCGGATGATCTCGTCGTTCATCAACCAACGTCCGAGGTAGATATCGTGGTACATCGAGTCGAGGATGAGACCGCCGCTGACCCCGAGATCGGCGAACGCGAGTGGGGGAGGGTCGACGTCGCCGCTGATCGAGCGATAGAGGACCGGTCGTCCGATGGCGCCGGACTCGATCATTCGCTTCGCCTCTTCATAGCCGGCATCAAAGCGACGCGTGTGACCCATCATCAGCTTGACACCCGCCGAACTCACCGCACCCACCGCTCGGTCACAATCATCGAGACTCAGGCCGAGAGGTTTTTCACACAGAATGTTGAGCCCGGCCGCAGCGCATTGTTCCACGTTTTCGACATGAGCCGAGGTACTGCTGGAGATAATCACAGCGTCCAGCGATTCTGACTCGATCAGCCGATCGAGATTGTCGTACACCTGCACGGCGCCGCAGCGTCGGCGGACGGCTTCGGCCCGCTCGGCGCTGGACGTCGTCACGGCGACAAGCTGCGCACCGCGAGTGCGATGGACGAGGTTCTCCGCATGGGTCAAACCCATCCGGCCCACGCCCACAACGGCCATGCGCAGTTCGCTCATTGCTTTCCTCTCGTGATCCTGATCCGGCCTCAGTTGGGCTTGACCAGGATCTTGCCGTCGGTCCGGTCGATGGACTTGGCGATTGCAGCCACCGTGTCCTCGAGGCCGTACTTCGATGTGATGATCGGGCTCAGATCGATGCGGCCCGATGCCACCATGCGAATCACATTCGGGAAGGTCTCGTGACCCGAGTGCCCTTGCGCGCCATAGGCCTGGGCGCGACGGACCTGGAAGGCCTCCAGGTACATCGGCACGCGTTTGGCCGCGCGACCGATCTGGACGATCTTGCTGTTGATGGCGAGCCCCTTCTCCATCTCCGGAATCACCAGCTCGGGAACGCCCGCCGCCTCGACGTGGAAATCGAAACCTTCGCCCTTGCTCAGCTCCATGAGGGCTTCACCGATAGCAACCTCCATCGGGTCGTAGACGAAATCTGCGCCCACCGCCTTGGCCAGCTCACGCCGCTGGGGCGAGACCTCGAAGGCGGCAATCGTGCTCGCGCCACCTGCCTTCGCGAGGGCGATGGCGGCGAGACCGATCGGCCCGGCGCCGACGACATTGACGAAATGTCCCGGCTTGAACCCGCCCGCCCGCTCGAACATGGCGTTGTAGGCGACACAGGTCGGCTCGGTGAGCGCGGCGAGCTCGTACGCCTTTTCTTCGCTGCCGACCATCTCCGCGATGGCATCGATTTTCCAGCAGAACTTCTCGTCAACCGCGATGTAGTTGGCAAAGGCCCCCGGAATCGTGAAGCCGATCTCTTCGAGATTGCTGCAGTGGTTGGGGTAGCCGTTGCGGCAGGGGATGCAGCGTCCGCACCAGATCATCTCCTCGACGGTCACCATATCGCCGGGCTGGAGCAGAGTGACCTCCTTGCCGACCTCCGCCACCTTGCCCGAGAACTCGTGGCCGAGGATGGTCGGGAACTTGGTCAGACCGGGGTAGAGGATGTAGTTGTCGTCGTCGGTCTCGTAGAAGTGCATGTCGGAACCGCAGACGCCACACGCCTGGATCTCCAGGAGGACCTCCTTGGGCCCCGGTTTCGGATCCGGCCATTCCTTCACCTCGAGGGTCGGGTTGTGCCAGATGGCGTTGCCGGTGATCGCCTTGCCGGTCTTCTTCTCCCATTCCGAAACCGTGTAGTCCGACTTCGGCTCCCACTTCGCATCCAAAACCATGCCTTTCATGAAATTGCCTCCTTATATTTTTCACGACGCCCTTCTCTCCCTGCGACGTCGGTTGAGTCCCTGTGATCACTGCGGCGAAAAGACTCCTTTGTATTTTTCTTCGATGAGGTCAACGATGTCCTCGTATGGTCTGCTGATCGGCCCGGGGACTTCGATTTTCAAACTCGTGGTTGCGGCCGACCAGAGAATCGCCTCTTCGGGTGGGCATTCGAGCCTGGCGGCCACGTAGGAGCCGACACAGGTATCGCCGCGCCCGCTCCTTCCCAGCATCGACTGAGCGTGGAACTCCGCCTCGAAGAACTGCCCATCGGCGAGCACCACGATTCCGTCGCGGTGGGTGATGACGATTTCCCGCGGCCCCTGGGCTGCCAGGGCTTTCGCCGCGATCTTCATATCCGCTTCCCCAGTCATCGCCTCGGCTTCGACGATGTCGGCCTTGAGGATGTCCACCAACGCCAACACCTCTTCTTGCTCAGGCCAATTGACGTGCTCGAGCCGGTGGTCAGGTCTGCGGATCCGGATGAATCCTTGCGCATCGGCGCTGATCATCGTGTCTTTCGAACGAAGTTCCTGGATTGTCTCGATCGGCATCTCGCCCCGAATGGACGGGCTGATGATGAACGCTTTGGCATCGATCGGCCGCACCTGCTCGGGAGTGAACGACCCGGCGGTGTCCGCAACCGTCAGGATGCGCTCATCGGGGTTCTCGGTCGGGTACTCGAGGCGCATCAGCGTCGAGCTCGGGGCCGCCGTGGCAAAGACCGTGATCCCGGCCTCTTCGAGCGACCGGACAACGTGAAAATCATCTTTCGACAACCTCATGATCGCTGCGACCTTGCGACCGAGGGTGTGGGCGGCATGGGCCGAGTAGGTCACGCCGCCCCCGTCGGCGTGAAGTGTTCCGGATGTGGTGACGATCGTATCTTTGGTGTAGTTGCCGACCGTTGCGACATCGAAAGTCTGATTTTCTGCAGTCATGTTTCTCCTCAGTCCCTCATGCGGACGCGCCACAGGGAGGTGGCGAGGATGAACGAAAGCACCGACGATCCAACCCAGAACCAGATCACGGTCGTGAAGTCGTAGTGCCGGACTCCGTCAATCATGGTGATTCCGCGTTCGATCAGATGGCCGCTGATCTGATCCTGGAGAGCGGCCCCAATATACGAAAACACGCCGATGAATCCCATCGCCGCCCCGGCCGCCCGTTTGGGTGCGATATCGAGGGCGAAGAGACCACCGAGCGAGGTCACGAGACCAGTCAGACCGAAGCCGTAGATGAAGAAGGCCACCGTCATGAACGTCAGATTGCCGCTCGGGCCGAAGAAAACCATCAGCAGACCAATGATCTCCAGGGCCGCAAAGATCACATTTGTGGGAGGTCGCCGCGCATTGAATATCTTGTCAGACGCAAAACCGAAGGTAACCGCGCCCAGGATCCCGGCGATGGTGTTGACCGAGATGACGCCTCCTGCCTGCATCAGCGAGTAGCCCCTGGCCTCCTGCAGGTAGAGCACGCCCCAGCTGTTGATGGCGTAGCGGGTCACATAGATCGATGCACTCGCCAGCGCCAGGATCCAGATCGCTGGGATCTTGAGGATGGTTCGTTGAACGGCCCAGGTGCTCTCTTGCTTCTCTTTGCTGCCCTCATCCGAACTGACGTAGTCGTTCTTCCAGTCCGCGACCCTCGGCAGACCGAGGGTCTGTGGCCGATCCTGCATCAGCAGATACAGTCCCCCTGCCACCACGATGCAGAGCAGACCGGGGCCCCAGAACCCGGCCCGCCATCCCCACAGGGTCACCAGGGCCGCGACCCCGACAAAGGTGAGCCCCTCGCCGATGGCGTGGGCGGTGCTCCAGATGCCGTACATCCGACCGCGTTCGCTATTCGAGAACCAGGTCGCCAGGGCCACCGCCCCGGTTGGGGCGCCAAAGCCCTGGAACCAGCCGTTGAGGCCCCAGAGCAGGACCGACACCCAGAGGATGGTCGAGAAACCCATGCCGATGTTAATCAGGGCCGAGATCAACACGCCGAAGGCGAAAAAGAGCTTGAGGTTCATGTGGTCGGCGAGGAAGCCGTTGGTGAGCTTGCCGAATGCGTATGTGTAGAAAAGCGCCGAACCGATGATGCCGAGTTCTACCGGGGTGAAGATGCCGCCGTCGATGAGCGGCTTTTTGACCATCGACAGCGCCAATCGGCACGTATAGACGAGGCCGTAGCCGATGGTGATGGCGAGCATGATGCGCAGCCGGTGCCGCTTGTACAAACTGTCGACCAGATTCCGGTCTTCGAGCTGAGGCTGGTCCTCACCGGTCCTGAAGTGGCGAAGGAAGCTCATGATGCCTCGACCTTCACCGGCCGGTTCTCGGCCATCGACTGCGCGGCCGCGAGTCCGACCAACACCGACATCAGACCGTCACGGCCGCCTACCGGCGGCTCGAGATCGTCGCGGATGCAGGCAAAGAAGGCCTCGAGCTCGGCTACGAACGAGGCCTGATAGCGCTCGAGGAAGAAGTACAGCGGTGTGTCGGCGCGAACTCCGTCGGCGCCGCTCAAAATGACCCGGTTGGCGGTCTCGTTGCCCGCCTCCGCGCTGCCATTTGAACCAAAGACCTCAACCCGCTGGTCGTAGCCGTAGACCGCCTGGCGGCTGTTCTCGATGACAGCCAGCGCGCCGTTCGCCATTTTGAGGGTCGTCATAGCGGTGTCCACGTCGCCGGCCTCGCCGATGGCTGGATCGATGAGGACGGCCCCCATGGCGTGCACCTCTTCGACCTCGGAGGCGGTCAGGTAGCGGACCATGTCGAAGTCGTGAATCGTCATGTCGAGGAAGATGCCTCCCGAGCTCTGGACATACTCGACCGGGGGCGCTTCCGGATCGCGCGAGGTGATCTTGACGATGTGGATCTCGCCCACATCGCCGTCGATCACCGCCTGTCGGACCCGTGAGAACGTCGGATCGAACCGGCGGTTGAAACCCACCTGAAGCTTGACACCGGCCGCGTCGACGATCTCGAGGGTGCGCCGGATGCGCTCCGGGTCGAGGTCGATCGGCTTCTCGCAGAAGACGTGCTTGCCGGCCGTGGCGGCGGCTTCCGTGAAATCTGCGTGGGTTGGTGTCGGTGAGCAGATCAGGACGGCCTCGATCTCAGGGTCATCGAGTACCAGCGATGGTTCGAGTCCGGTTTCGATGTGCTTCGGTGGCCAGGGGCCGAAATCTGCGTAGGGATCGGCGATCGATTTCACCCGCACGCCGGGCATCCGCAACAAGTTGTCAGTATGCAGTCGGCCGATCCTGCCGGCCCCCAGCACGCCCACGGTAATCGTCTTCATGCTTCTGTCCCTCCGCCCGCGACCGGGACGGCATCCGCCAACTGAATAGGCCGGTTCTGGTTGAACGACTCGCGGGCGGCGACCGCCGCACGCACGGCGGCGAGCGCGTCGCCGGCGCCGGCGACGACCGGGGCATCTCCGCGCACCGCGGCCAGGAAGCTCTTGAGCTCACCGACAAACGCCTCCCGATAACGGGTCACAAAGCCGTCGTGCGGCTTAGATCCAACCACTCCGCCGGTGGTACTCACAATGCGGGTGCTCGGGGTTGTGTTGTTGACCGCGACACTGCCGCCGGAGCCAAAGACCTCGAAGCGCTGGTCATAGCCGTAGACCGCCTGGCGGCTGTTGTCGATCACGGCCAGCGCGCCACTCTCGAGCTTCAGGGTGACCACCGCGGTGTCGATATCTCCGGCGGCGCCGATCTCGGGGTCGATGAGCACTCCGCCCACTGCGTACACCTCGACGATCTCGGAGCCTGAGAGGAAGCGGACCGTATCGAAGTCATGGATCACAAAGTCGAAGAAGAGACCACCCGATCGCTTGACGAAGTCGACGGGCGGCGCCTTGGGATCCCGATTGGTGACCCGAACGGTGTGGACGTCTCCAATATGCCCAGCGCGAACCGCTTCGATCAGATCGAGCAGGCTCGGGTCGGAGCGGCGGTTGAAGCCGACCTGGAGCTGAACGCCGGCGGCTTGTGCGGCTGCAATCGCGTCCTCGATCGGTCCATCTTCGAACCCGACTGGTTTTTCGCAGAAGATGTGCTTGCCAACAGCTGCGGCCTGGCAGATCAGCTCACTATGCAGGCCGGATGGGGCGGTGATCACGACGGCCTCGATCCCGGGATCGCCGAAGACCGCCGAGTTGTCAGTCGATCGGATGGGGATCCCGAGCCCTTCGGCCCAGCCCTCATCGAGGTGGGGGCTCGCCACGGCTTTGACCACAGCTTCCGGAATGTGATGGACCAGGTTCTCGGTGTGCATCTTTCCGATGCGACCCGCGCCGATCACGCCTACCGTTGTCTGGTTCATGTGCCCGTCACTTTCGTCTGTTTGATAATCATTCCTGATTCATTTCAACCTGTACCCGTGGCTGGACGTGTCTCCAAACGTCCCTCGAAAAATCTGTTGTGATCCCCGGGGCGGTTGCCCCGGGGATCGCATTCAGTTGCTATGAAACCTACAGATCGAACCTCACACCAAGCGTCGCCCACCAGCTGTAGTACTCCTGCTGGCGGATCCGGTCGGGTGTGCCTTCATAGGCGGTGTAAGGCTCGTCAGTGATATTGATGGCCTCGAAGACGATGGCCCATCTCTTCGCGACCTGGACCCGGAACAGGAAGTCGAGCTGAGCATGGTCGGCAACCCAGATGTCCTCCGCGGCCTCGTCACCCACCTCGATGAGTTTTTCGCCGTTGAAGTTGTAGGACAGCCGCGAGGTGATGCCGTACTTCTCGAAGACCAGGGCGAGATTACCAATGTGCTTCGACTGACCCGGAAGCGAAGTCGACTCGCGGTCGGGATAGTTGGCATCGGAGTCAACGTAGGTGTAGTTGGCGTAGAGACCGATGCCACCCCAGAAACCGTTCCAGTTGGTGAACTGGTTCTGGAAGGCGAATTCCGCCCCCGCAAGGGTGCCCTTGTCGCCGTTTCTCGGTTGGGTCACTTCGACATCCTGGCCGTCGAAGACCTCGTCGACCTGGAAAAGGTAGATATAGTCGGTCAGGTCTTTGTAGAAGATCCCGGCCGAGAAGATCCCCACCGGCTGCAGGTACTTCTCCCACATCAAATCGAAGTTCCAGGCGGTGGTGACATTGAGATCGGGGTTCCCCATTTCGATTTCGTTGTCCTCCAGATTGAGAAGCCTCCACGGGGCCATGTCCTCGAAGTTCGGCCGCGCCAGGCTGCGGGTGATGGCCGCCCGGAGCTGTGCGTCTTCGCCGGTCTTGTAGACGAGGTGGAACTGGGGCAGCCATTCGGTGTAGTTCTTGTCGCCGGTGACTGGTTCCAGAGCAACCGCATCGCCCTCCTCGTCGAGGATCAGTTGGTATGCCAGGTAATCGGTCTTCGTGCTCTCAACCCGAACCCCACCCATGAAGGAGGTGTTCGCTCCGAGGAGGAACTCGCCGAGCACGTACCCTGCCAGCGTGTCCTCGGTGACCTCGAAGTCCGCCAGATCCTCCTCGAGGTTTCTCTCGCTCTCGAGGACTCCGCTGTCCACGAGGTCATGGATCAGAGCAGGGTCGTAGAACGGGATGATCTGATTGCCATATGTGCCGTTGAAGAACGGGGTCTCCGAGTTCCAGTCGTCCAGGAACGGCACCATGTTGAGGTCGTCTTCCGCTTCGAGGTCGTAAACGTCGTAGTTCTGATCCTTGGTCTTGGACCTGACCTTGGCGCCGAACTTCCACAGACCGCTGTAGCCGGCATTCTTGTAAAAGCCCTGGGTGAAATTGATAGCGCCGACAAGGTCTTCTTCGTCAGCCGTTTTTGTCTGATCTTCGATCTCGTCGAACCAGTAGTCCGCGGCGGACTCATTCAACGGGTAGGCCTGGATGTTGTCAGGATCGATGTGATCGGCGCTGACGTTGGGGTCGAATTCCACGTCCTCCATCACGAAGGCCGACGTGAGCTGATTCAGCGTCTCCTCGGACGCTTTGTTCCACATCAGGCGATAGTCGATGACCGCCGATTCGCCGATAGTGTTGTCCCCGCCAAAGCTGATGGAGTTGATCAACGACTCCTGCGTCCGATCCTTGATCGACCTTTCGAGCTCGTCGTCTTCGACAATGTTGTTTTTAGCGCGCCGGATTTCGGTGTCGACGTAATTCGTCCACAGGCCCCGAACAAAGTAATTCGACCTGAAGGAGGCCCGGTAATCGATATCGGCGGTGACCCCATACCGCTCGCGCTCGGTCGTGTAGTCGCGCATCTCGAGCTCGGCGAGATCGCCGTCGTCGTACGCCGGCTCGATGTCGTCGGCGCCGCGTTTGGTGTCGCTCCCGCTCGCGGAAAACAACATACCCCAATCCTTGGTGTCGCCGAAGCGTGAGCCCCAGGTAAAGCTACCATTTGGCGCCGACTCCTGCATCAGTTCGCTGTAGCCCGCACCGAGGGCGACCGAGACGCGGGTTTCCTCTGGTGCGCGCATCGTGACGAGATCGACCGTGCCGCCGATCGAGTCGCCATCCATGTCCGGTCTCAGGGCCTTCGCTACTTCGATCGACTCCAGGAGATCCGCCGGAATGGTGTCGAGAGCCACGTTGCGCTGGCCGGCCTCCGGCGACGGGATCCGCTCGCCGTTGACCGTGGTGGAGTTGAGCCGCGCTTCGGTGCCGCGGATGATGATGTAGCGGCCCTCACCCATGTCGCGGTTCAGGCTGACGCCTGGAATGCGCTGCGTTGCTTCAGCCGCGTTCTTGTCCGGGAAGCGCCCGATCTGGTCCGAAGCGACGATGTTCGTAATATTGATTGCGTTCTTCTGCCGGTTGAGCGCCTTGGCCTGACCGGCGAGGAGTGGGGAACCGCGAACCTCGATCTCTCCTCCATATGTCAGCGTCATGTCCTGGCTGACGGCCTCGCCTGCGGTCACAGTCACCGCGGCATTTCCCGTCTGCAGACCGAGGTATTTGAAGACCAGGGTGTGCTCACCGACGGGCACCGGAGCCAGTCTGTACGAGCCGTCGAGACCGGTCTGTGACACGATGTTGGTTCCTTCAACGTTAACTTCGCAGTTGCTGATGACTCCGCCGGCCGGACCCGTCACCGTGCCGTAGACGACACCGGTGCCGTCCTGAGCGGCGGCAATTCCTGGCACAAAGACCGAAATAATAAAGAGGGCCATCAGGGCCAAATACCGATTCTCCTTCAAGGACACCATCGCTTCCTCCCTTGGTTTTTCGGGCCATCGCTGTGGCCGGTTGTTCTCAGTTCGTTGCGGCGGGCCTCCACCCCGGGCTTGGAACCTTCCATATTGTTCGAAAAATAATTCACTTCAAGATCCTCAAGAACTAACCTTTCGATCGTTTCGGCAATCTTTGGAACGTTCCAGCTTGCTTTTTCGCGTTCCAAGGTCTATATTTTGGAACGTTCCAAAAGGAACATAAGGCCTGGGCGGAGCAAAGTCAAGTGTCACCACGCGGGAAACCGATCAAACCACAGTCGCAGAGCAGGCCGACGATTCATGACGTGGCCCGGCGGGCGAAGGTGTCGAAGTCGCTGGTGTCAATGGTGACTCGTGGCGAGGACGGGGTCAGCGCCGAGAAGCGCGAGGCCATTCTCGGAGCCATCGAGGAGCTCGACTACCGCCCGAACGTGATGGCGCGAAGCCTTGTCGAACGCCGAACCCGGATTCTCGGTGTGATGGTTTCGAACTTGAGGAACCCGTTCTTTGGAGGCGTGGTGTCCGGGATTCAGGCCCGCGCGGCAGAGCTCGGTTACCGGGTTCTCTTCAACACCGGGGATCGAATACCAGAGCTCGAGGAACAGGCGATCGAGAGTTTCCTCGAGCTGAGCGTTGACGGACTGGTTCTTGCCTCCCCGCGGGTCAGCGACGAAATCATCGCCCACGCCGCACGTTCGGTCTCGGTCGTGGTCCTCAACCGAAACCCGGTGGACGACTCGAGTGACAGCGTGACCAACGACAACATCGCCGGCGCACGGCTTGCGGTCGAGCACTGCGTGAGCTTCGGCCACGGGAACATTGCCTTGATAACGGGTGGTGACAGCACCGCCGCGCAGGTCCGGCGCGAGGGGTACCTTCGCGCTATGCGCGAGTTCGATCTCGGGGAGCATACCTTGACCGTCGAGGGAGCCCACACCGAAGAAGGTGGCTACCGGGGCGCCCAGGCCCTGCTCAAAATGAAGCCGCTGCCGACCGCGATATTTGCCTCCAACGACCTCTGTGCCATCGGCGCGATGAACGCCCTCGAAGAGGCCGGTCTGAGTATTCCGGACGACGTCTCCCTCGTCGGCTACGACAACACGTCGTTGGCGGCGCTACGCCACATCGCGCTGACCAGCGTCGACCAGCCGGGCGCAGACATGGGGAGGTCGGCAGTCGATCGTCTCTCGGAGCGGATCGGAGGCGAGCGAACGACGCCGCGCCACGACGTCGTCGCACCGAGCCTGGTCGTCCGTTCCACCACGGGGCCCCCTCGAGACAACCGAAAAGATCTTTTGGATAAGGTCAAACCGATTCAGTCTCTGCAACATCCAAGTAACAACGAGTGACGCGATATCAAATTTCAAAAGGGGGAAATCAAATGGCATTGAGAGCACGATTCGAAAAAGCAGAGGCCGCTCGACTCATTCTCGGAGTCTCACTGGTCGTATTCCTGGCGGCATGCGCTACCACGAAACAACCGACGGACATAGAAGGGGCTCTCTCCCCAATCGTCATAACCGAGGAAGTCAAGCACGACACAGATGATCCAGCGATTTGGATTCACCCCACAGATCCATCACAGAGCCTTATCGTTGGCACAGATAAAAACCCAGAGGATGGTGCGCTCTACGTTTTTGATCTAGATGGAAAGATCCTGCCGGAGAAAACAGTTCGCCCGCTCCTACGTGTCAACAACGTCGATATCGAATACGGTTTGATGCTCGGTGGCGAACTGGTTGACATCGCTGTTTGCACCGAGAGAGGGGCCAACAAAATACGAGTTTACAGCCTACCGGATATGAAAGAGATTGATAACGGTGGTATCGACGTATTCACTGATCAGGAAGAACGTCGACCGATGGGCATCTCGCTCTACAAGCGGCCGTCAGACGGCACTATCTACGCTATCGTCGGCAGAAAAAGCGGTCCATCAGAGGGATATCTGTGGCAGTACAAGCTTGAGGACGATGGTAATGGGAATGTGACTGGTGTGAAAGTACGTGAGTTTGGTGCTTACAGTGGTCTCAATGAAATCGAATCCATCGCAGTCGATGATCCTCTTGGATATGTCTATTACTCCGATGAGGGGAGCGGCGTCAGAAAATATCATGCTGACCCGGATGCTGAAGGTGCTGGTGAAGAGCTAGCCATTTTTGCCAACGTATTCGGTCCTGAAGGATTCACCAGAGACAACGAGGGAATTTCTATTTACCAGATCAATGATGGAACAGGCTATATCCTTGTTTCCGATCAACACGCTGACAGGTTTAGGATTTATAAACGTGAGGGAGAAGCCGATGACCCCCACAAGCACCTGTTCGTGAAATCGGTGCCCGTCCGGACCCACGAGAGTGATGGCTCGGAAATCACCAGCGTTGCTGTGAATGATGATTTCCCGAGTGGTCTCTTCGTCGCGATGTCTGACAACAGGACTTTCCACTACTACTCCTGGGATGACATCGCGGGGGACGACCTGGTCAGGGCGCCGAACGGAGAAGTGATGCCTTGATTCGTAACATATTGGTTGCCCTGGTCGCGGCCCTGATCGCGGGGCCGCCGACGGCGATCGGCGATGACGGCGTATTCCTCTTCAGATACGCCAACGCCCAGAACGCGACCGACCCGCGCAGCGTGTCGATGGTCTTCTTCAAAGAGGAGCTGGAGAAAAGATCGAACGGACGGATCAAGGTCGAGAATTACTTTGGCGGCATCCTCGGCACCGAGCGCGAGATGGCCGATGCGGTGGCCATCGGCGCTCTCCAGGGAACCCGTGGCGGGATGTTCGAAGACGCATCGGTCAAATTCAACATCGTGCTCCTGCCTTATCTGGTGGAGAGCTGGGAGGAGGCCGTCTGTCTGGTCCGCAGCGAGTGGATGATGGAGATCGCCGGCGAGGGAAGAGCCCGGGGCTTTCACATTCCCGCGGTCGGTATCTCGCAGGGGTTCCGCGCTCACGGCTCCAAAAAGCGAGCCATCAGAACCGTGGAGGATTTCCGGGGGCTCAAGATTCGGGTGCCGAACGCCCAGGAGGTCTTCCACCGGACCGAGAACGCCCTCGGCGCCAACCCGCAGGGCATCGCCCAGGCCGAGACCTACTCGGCACTCAGGACCGGCGTGGTCGACGGCACTACCGCACCGCCATCGGACCTCTGGGACCGGCGGCAGTACGAGGTCCTGGTCTGGATCACCATCGACACCCATGCGACAGGACCAGATCCGTTGATGGTCAATCTGGCGTGGTATCGACGCCTTCCCGCCGATCTCAAGGGGATCTTCGACGAAGTGGCCCGTGAGGCGCTGGTCTATAGCGACGAGCTCTACATGAAGACCGAGGGGGAGATCATCGCGAGGCTCGGTGAAGACGTCGAGATCATCCGTCCCTCGCCCTCCGTCCGGGCCCAGATGCAGTTGCGCACCAAACCGGTCTACGAGTTCTTCGTCGATCGGGGAGATTTCACCTGGGATGACATCGACGCGGCCGTCGCCGCGTCGAAGAGTTGCGGACTGGAATAGGTATGAAGCGGCTGGAGCAAATCCTCATCAGGGTGCTCGAGATCAGCTTTTCCATCTGCTTCCTGGTCATGTTCGCCCTGGTCGTGACCCAGGTCATCCTGCGCTACGTTTTCAACGAGTCGATCGGCGGCGCCAACGAGCTGGCGACGATTCTCTTCGCCTACACCTCGGCCCTCGGTATCGCGGTCGGCATCGCCAAGCGAGACCACATGACCATTTCGTGGTTCACCGAGCGGCTCCCGCTGAGGGCAAGAAAAGTCATCGACGTTCTCGGCCTGGTCCTGCTGGCGATCCTCAACATCGTCATCTTCTGGTACTCGCTGAGGTGGATCGATATCACGGGGTCGCGGATGATCTCGGTCCTCCACGTGCCGCGTTGGACTGCCCAGATCGCGATACCTATCGGCACGGGAGCTTCGGTGGTCTTCTGTTTCATCAAGCTCTATCTCGGGCTCAAAGGCGACGAAGAGCTCGGCGTCCCCTGGATGCAGGATGACTGAATGGTAGTTCTTCTGCTCAGCCTGGTGGTCCTGCTCTTCCTGGGCATACCGATCGCATACGCAATCGGTCTTTCATCCCTGTTCTTCTTCGCTCTCAACCACCCGGACCTGGTCCAGATACTGCCGCAACGGATGTTCGCGGGCTTCAACTCCTACACGCTGATGGCTCTGCCCCTGTTCATTCTCATGGGCCTTCTGATGAACGAGGCCGGCATTACCAAACGTCTTATCAACTTCTGTCTGATGTTTGTCGGCCGATTCCGGGGCGGTCTCGGGCTGGTCAACGTCGGCGCCTCGATGATATTCGGTGGTATCTCGGGGTCATCCACATCCGACACCGCGTCGGTCGGCTCGATTCTGATCCCCGAGATGGAGCGCCGCGGTTATAAGCGGCAGTTTGCGGCCGGCATTACGGTGGCCTCGTCCACCATGGGGATGATCATTCCGCCGTCGATCCCCGTCATCCTGTATGCGGTTGTCGCCCAGGAGTCGGTCGGGCAGCTCTTCCTCGGGGGTGCGATTCCCGGTCTAATGATCGGAGTTTTTCAGCTGGGTTTGGTTTCGGTGATGGCCCGCCGCTTTGGTTACCCGAAGGAGGACGTTCGTCCAAGTGTGCGGGAGATCGCCAAGGAGACTGTGCTTTCGTCCTATGTATTACTGATGCCGGTGGTGATCGTCGGCATCGTGGTCCTCGGGATCGCAACGCCCACCGAATCCTCCGCCATTGGTGCGCTCTATGCGGCGATCATCGGCTTCGCCTTCACCCGGCGGCTCAAGATCCCGGCTCTGTGGCGGTCCGTCAACCAGACGGTGATGATCAGCTCGAAGATCATGGTCATCATCGCGCTGTCGCAGCTCTACATCTATGTGCTCGCAATCGAGAGGATTCCGGAAGCGATGACCCGGTACATGGTCAGTCTCGACCTCGGACCGACCGGTTTCATGTTGGTCTTCGCGTTCATCGTCCTGATCATCGGTACCTTCATCGATGTCAGCCCGGCAATTCTCCTGTTGACGCCGATCTTCCTGCCTTCCGCCATGGATATCGGGGTCTCGCCGGTCCATTTCGGGATCGTTCTCGTGTCCGGTCTCGCGGTCGGCGCCTGCTCGCCGCCGGTCGGCAACTGTCTCAACGTCTGCTCCGCTGTTTCGCGGCTGGGCATCGGACCGATCTTTGTCGGCGCCCTGCCGTTTCTCGCTGCAAACGTCTTGACGATGATCTTATGCATTCTTTTTCCGGCACTGGTTCTGTGGTTGCCGTCGGTGTTCATGGGATAGAGGGCCAGTGTCCGATGTGTTCAATGAGAGTTTTAAGCAGCCCTAGGTGGAAGCCGGGGCGGAGAGGAGGCCCGGGAAACTACCGGGCCGCACAAGGAGTGAGCTGATGCGAAGAGTCGGAATTATCGGTCTCGGTGACATGGGTATGGGGATGGCCCGCAACATCATCAAAGGGGGCTTCCCGTTAGCTGGGTTTGACCTCCGGGAGGCCCGTTTGGCGGAGTTGGAGCTGGCCGGCGGCACGCGCGCCGCGACCTGCCGGGAGGTGGGGGAATCCAGCGACGCAGTCTTCGTGATGGTCCTCAACGGTGACCAGGTCAAAGAGGTGATCTTCGGTGAAGAAGGGCTCGCCAGGGGGCTCAAGGCGGGTGCGACCATCATAGTGTCGGCGACGATCCACCCGTCGGAGGTGAAGGAACTGGTGGCTCCGCTGGCCGAAATGGATATCCACCTCATCGACACCCCCGTCAGTGGCGGCAAGTCGGGCGCGGAGGATGGAGCTCTCACGATGATGGCCGCCGCCAAGCCCGAGGTCCTCGAAGAGAACCGCGAAGTCCTGGATGCGGTCTCCAAGGCAATTTTCCACGTCGGTGAGGAGATCGGCCAGGGTCAGACTGTCAAGGCCGCCCTCCAGGCGCTCATCGGCACCACCTTCGCGGCGGTCTTCGAATCGCTGGTTCTGGGTGCGTCGGCAGGAGTCAAGGGCGAGACCATGTTCGAGGTCTTCGGCTCGAGCGGAGTCAGCAGCCCACTCTTCAAGGGTTGCTCGAAGCTGATCATGGAGCGGAAGTTCAAGGACACAGGCAGCCAGATCGCGACCATGTACAAGGATCTCGGGATCACGATGAACATGGCCAAGGAGAACGGGGCCGCGATGTTTGCGACCGCCGCCGCCTACGAGCTCTTCCGATCGGGAATTTCGCTGTTCCCCGACGAGGACAACTGGTCGATCGTCAAGCTCCTGGAAAAAATCGCCGGCACCGAAGTGACCTGGTAGAAAACAACCGATCAGACGACTGATCGCGAGAAATCAAAGGAGATCATCATGGCAAAACTAGGCGTCATCACCGATGGCATCAGCAGGGACCTCGAGCACGCTCTTCAGGTGGCGACCGAGCATGATCTGGAGTACGCAGAGCTGCAGTTTGTCTGGGACAAGGAGGTCGGAGACCTCGATGATAATCAGATGGCCAAGGCCCTGGCACTGGTCGACAAGTACGGCGTCAAGGTGTCATCGATCACGCGGCACAACTTTGTCGGTCTGCTGGTCGGCGAGGTCGAGGTCGGCGACGCCATCCACCAGAAACACATGGCCGCCCTGCAGCGCTGCATCGACATGGCCAAGGCCTTCGACACCAAGATTGTTCGGACCATGAGCTTCCGCAAGGAGATGATCATCTTCGGCTACAACGGCGCCGAGGATTGGAACGCCAGCAGGGGTGCCTGGGACAAGCTTATCGAGCTCCTCACCCCGGCGGTCAAGCTCGCCGAGGCCAATGACATCACCCTTTCCGTGGAGACCGGAAACAACGCCATGATCACCTCGGCGGTCCTGGCCCGGAAGTTCATCGACGACATGGGCTCCGACAACCTCAAGCTCATGTGGGACCCCGCCAACACGCTCTACTGCGGCGAGGTTGTCTATCCCGACGGATTCGACGCGCTGCGCGGCGGCTACATTTCGCACGTTCACATCAAGGACTGCCGGGTTGACATTCCCGGTGCGGCGGTCTGGCAATGCGAGATGGGCACCGCCGAGATGGCGCCCTATCTCGAGGGCATTGCTGCCGGGTTGAAGGAAGAGAACTACGACGGTGTGGTATCGCTCGAAAGTGTCTACCACCCGACCGACGGCTCCTATGAAGACGGCTTCCGGGCCTCGGTCGGCCGATTCAAGGAGATATTCGGGTAGACAAGGATCTTTCTCCCTTCCCTTTTTTTTGTGTGGGAGGATTGGTTCATGGCCACTGCATCTCCATTTGATGTTTTGCTTCTTGACCTTGGCGGTGTGCTGATCGATTTCGCAGGTTTTGAAGAGCTCAGTCGTCTGTTGACGGAAGCAGTTGATCGGGCCGGGGTCCGAGAGCGATGGATTACGTCGCCTTCCGTGCAACGGTTCGAACGCGCCGAGATCACCCCGCAGCAGTTCGCGCAGGGCGTGGTCCGGGAGCTGCGACTCGATCTTTCACCCGACGAGTTCATCGAAGCATTTGTCGAATGGGCGCGCGGACCCTACCCGGGAGCCAGGGCACTTCTCGGCCGGCTTCAGAAGGCCTCTCGGCTGGCCTGCCTGAGCAACTCGAACGAGCTCCACACACCGCTCCACCGTCAGAGCATCGAGCCACTCATGGAAAGGTATTACTTTTCGGACGAACTCGGTCTGGTGAAACCGGACCTCGAAGTCTTCGAATACGTCATCCGCGATCTCGACGTGCCGCCAGAGCGGATCGCTTTCTTCGACGACACATCGGTCAACGTCGAGGCCGCCCGGCAGGTCGGGATCATCGCCTACGAAGTCGACGGCATCGCAGAGCTCGAGTCCCAGCTACAGCTGCTCGGAGTGCTGTAGCTCTTTTTTCCCCGCGTCCGATTGCCCGGTGCCGATGTAGGGTGGGCTTCAGCCCACCATCTCGAATCCTCCGAAAATTCAATAGGTGGGCCAAGGCCCACCCTACGTCGGACCCGCATCCGTGCCGGGTCAGGGATTTTCGAGGCAAGGAGTCACACTCGATCGACCCTTCGAGCGAGATGTTCGTCCAACAGCAATTCACGCAGTGAATTGCAGGGCGAGCTCCATAATTTTCTCCTGGGTGGCCTCGGATCGATTCAGCACGCCCTGAATTGATCCTTCGTGCATGACCGCCACGCGGTCGGCCAGCCCGAGCAGCTCCGGCATTTCGCTCGAGATCAGGATGACCGCGACGCCGCGTTCGACCAGCTCGCCGATGAGCTCGTAGATCTCGGCCTTGGCGCCGACGTCGATTCCTCGCGTCGGTTCGTCAAAGAGCAATACCCGACAGCCGGCCGACAGCCAGCGGGCGAGGACGACCTTCTGCTGATTGCCGCCCGACAGGTTTACGGCCTCCTGGTCCAGCGAGGGGGTCCTGATTTGGAGCTTCTCGACCAGCTCACCGGCCCGTTCGTGCTCCGCATCGAGATCGAGCACTCCATGGCGGGAGAACTCGTCGAGACTGGTCAGGGTGATGTTCTCTCCGACCGAAAGCTGGAGGACCAGACCCTGCTGTTTGCGATCCTCGGTCAAAAACCCGAGGCCGGCCGCGATCGAAGCGGCGGGGTCGTTGCCGGGGAGGGTGGTCCCGCCGACGGCGACGGTGCCGGCATCGATCGGATCGGCGCCGAAGATGGCGCGAGCCAATTCGGTTCTGCCGGAGCCCATGAGGCCAGCCACTCCAAGGATCTCGCCGGCGCCGACCGAGAGCGAGATCGGCGACAAGATGCCCTCTCGGGTGAGACCGTGCACCTCCAGGACCGGTTCGCAGATCTCGACCTCGCGCTTGGCGATCTGCTCGTCGATCGCGCGGCCGACCATCAGCCGGATGAGCTCGTTGATATCGGTATCTTTGACCTTTCGCGTTCCGACCGTATGCCCATCCCGCATGACGGTCACCCGGTCGCCGATGGCGAAGATCTCACGCATCCTGTGCGAGATGTAGATGACCGGCACTCCCTCTCGGCCGAGGCCGCGGATGACCTCGAAGAGGGCCTCGATTTCGTGGTCGGCGAGGGCCGCCGTCGGTTCGTCCATGACCAGGAGTCGGGCCTCCTCTTTGAGGGCGCGTGCGATCTCGACCAGCTGCTGCTCGGCCACCGACAACTGGGCCACCGGCGTGTCCGGATCGACCTCACACCGAACCCTCCGCAAGAGCTCTCCCGAGGTCTCCCGCATGACGTCGCCGAGGATGAACCCGCTTCGGGTCGGCTCGTGGCCGAGGAAAATGTTTTCGGCGACCGTCAGACCGGGAATGAGGTTGAGCTCCTGGTGGATCATCACCAGTCCGAGCCGTTCGGCCTCGATCGGGCTCTCGAGTGCGATCGGTCGGTCGGCAAACGAGATAGTGCCATCGTCTGCTGCGTACTGGCCGCACAGTACTTTCATCAACGTTGACTTGCCGGCGCCGTTCTCGCCCAACAGCACGTGGACCTCGCCGGGTTCGACATCGAGCGTGACGTCCTGGAGGGCCTGCACGCCGGGAAACCTCTTGCAGACGCCCGTCATCCTGAGGATCGGAAACGCGTTGGTCACGGTGTCTCCGTCTCGTTTTCAATGGGACCGGCCGCCGTTTCGAACGCATCGAGGTTTTCAAGGTCGATGATCTCGACCTTCGTGAGAACCTCTTCCGGCGGCGGCGTGCCTTCCCTCAGGAGAGCAGCCGCGTACTTGACCCCGAGGCGTCCCATCTCGCTCGGGAACTGGGCCACCGAGCCCAGGAGTCGTCCGGCTCTGATGTTATCGAGCGCGTCGGGGATGGCGTCGAACCCGATGATTGCCACGCTCTCGAGGCGCTGTGCAGCATCGGCTGCTTCCAGTGCGCCGAGGGCCATCTCGTCGTTGGCCGCAAAGATGGCATTTATCTCGGGGTGCGCCTGCAGCAGATTTTCTGCCACGTTGTATGCCAGGGCCCGTTCCCAGTTGGCGGTCTGGCTGGCGACCACCCGGATGCCGGGAAAGCCCTCGATGCCGCTCAAGAAACCGAGGCGTCGTTGGTCCGCGGTCTCGTGACCGGAAATGCCCTCGATGACGGCCACACTGCCCGAGCCGCCGAGGGTCGATGCGAGATAGCGGCCGGCGACCGCACCGCCTTCGAAATTGTCCGAGCCAATGTAGGTAAGGACCTCCGCACCGACGGACTCCGCGGCCGCATCGTCGATTCGAGTGTCAAGCAGGAGGACCGGGATTCCGGCGTCGTTGGCCTTGCGGATAGCTGGCACCAGCTCCTTGGATCCGGACGGCGCTAGCAGGATGGCATCCACCCCCTGCTGAATCAGATTCTCGATGATCTGGTATTGGCGTTCGACGTCTGTTTCACGATCGGCGGCCAATGACACCAGATTGATGCCCTGCGCCTCTGCCTCGCGCGCCGCGGCCGATTCCATCGCCGCCCAAAACGGCGAGTTGAGCGCCTTGGGCACAAAGGCGACGGTCAGGGTCTCGTCCTCTGCCGGCGACCTTGACGTCGACCGGAATGCGAAGGCCGCGACCACCAGAGTCGCGGTGATGACGGCGGCGATCACCCACTTGCGATAGCGGCGCCAATCCTCCACCGGACGAACGGCCGGCCCGCGGTGGCGTGCGCGGTCGAGCACCACCGCTGCGATTAGAACGCCGCCGACGACCATTCCCTCGAGAGCCGACGGTACGGCGAGGGCGTTGAGCCCGTTGCGTAAGGTTCCCATGATCAGCGCGCCGATCAGGGTCCCCAGCACCCGTCCTTCGCCACCCATCAGGCTCACGCCGCCGATCACCGCTGCTGCGATCGCATAGAGCTCGTACATTTCGCCCGATAGTGGTGAGGCCGCGTTCAACCGTGAGGTCATGAGCACCGCCGCGGCGCCCGCCATGAGTCCAGACAGACCGTAGATGGCGATCTTGTAGCGCCCGACAGGGACGCCGGAAAGCCACGCCGCCTGCTCGTTGCCGCCGATGGCGTAGGTGTATCGGCCGAGCTTGGTTCGGGTCAGCACGAGGTGAGCCGCCACATAGAGGGCGGCGACGACGAGCACCATGACCGGCACCCCCGCGATGTCACCAGACAGAGCTCGAAATGATTCGGGGAGACCACTGATCGGCTTCGAACCTGAGTAGATTTTGGCCGCACTGCGTGCAATGAGCATCATTCCGAGAGTCGTGATGAATGGTGGAATTCGGCCGAGCGTGGTGATCAGGCCGTTGAGCAAGCCGAAGCCGAGCCCTACCAGGAGCCCACCGGCGATGGCGACCAGACCGGAGTGCCCGGCGACCAGAAGATCGGCCACGACCAGACCGCAAAAGGCGAGAATCGATCCGACCGAGAGGTCGATACCACCGGAGATGATGACAAAGGTGAGGCCGATGCCGAGGATGGCGTTGATAGCCGACTGCTGCATGACGTTGAGGAGGTTGTCGGTCGTGAAAAAGTGGGGAGAGGCGATCCCGAAGAGGATGACGAGGCCGAGGAGAATGAAGAGCGTTTGCAGGCGGGCCGTGAGGTTATGTGCCATGGTGCGTATCGTAGCCTATTGCGGGCAGAGGAGCAGGGGAGCGGGGGAGCGGGGGAGCAAGGAAGCGGTTGTTGTCAGAGCGCGACTGCGAGCGGGGTCGATGCCGGCGCGGGAATGGGTGTCGGGTTCAGGACCTCGAGGAGTCGATCCGGGTGGTCGGTGAAGATCGCATCGATGCCCTTCTTGACCAACCGGCGCATACGGCGAGGTTTGTTGACGGTGTAGATTCCGACAGGAATGTTGTTCTCTGCGCAACGGCGCATCATCTCCTTGGTGAGCCGCTGGCGTTTGATGTTGAAGACCGAGGCATCGAGGCCGGTGACGATCTCGACCGCATCCCGGCCCTTGTGGACATTGGCGTTATATAGAACTGCGGTCCGAATGTCTGGAGCTTCCGCGTGCATCTCTTCGAGGGCCGTCGGTGAAAACGAGGAGACCACGACCTGGTCTATCATTCCCTTCCTTTGAATGGCGGACGCGACCTTGGCAACGATTCCACGCTCCACTGCCTCGCTCTTGATCTCCACGTTGAGCAAGATCCGACCCTCGACTTCGTCGAGAACCGCATCGAGAGAAGGGATTCGTTCGCCTGCAAAACTCGGAGCAAACCAGGCTCCGGCGTCGAGCTGTTGCAGCTCGGCGAGGGAGAAGTCGGATACCTTGCCACTCCCGTTCGTCGTTCGATCGAGTGATTCGTCGTGAATGACGACGATGTGGCCGTCGGAAGTCAGCGTCACGTCGATTTCCGCCATATCAGCTTTGATCTTGATGGCGGCTCGCACAGCCGCGATCGTGTTTTCGGGCGCAGCCCCCGAAAACCCCCGGTGCGCGATGACCCGGGTTCTCGCCTGGGCGTCGTAGAACTCGTCGACGGTCGTGGGTCGATCGCCGGCGCCGACAACGGTCGTTATGAGCGATAGAATTCCGACACATGCAGAGAAGAGCTTGTTCATTGGTCGGTGATTGTACGATGAATTCTCTACCCGATACTCGATTCTGGATACTCGATTCTCGATCCACCCGCCCGCCCCTCGACATTGAGCAAGGAGAGTCGATCAATTTGTCGCATCGAGCATCGAGCATCGAGCATCGAAAATCCAGAATCGAGTATCGAGCATCGGTTGGACCGGCGGGATGAGGCATAATTCAGGGACACGCGAGGAGGCCGGCATGGATGCCAAGACCCACACCGCGCGGCGGGAAGCTCTGAGGAAGGCCGTGCCCGAAGGCGCGATCCTGATCATGGGCAATGACGAGGCGCCGAAGAACTACGTCGACAACGTCTACCCATTCCGCCAGGATTCGCACTTCCTCTACTACGCCGGGGTCAGCCAGGCCGGGCTGGCGCTGCTCATCGAGCCCGATGGGAGCGAGGTCCTGTACGGCACGCCCGACCACCCGGACGACGTGATCTGGCACGGGCCGCATCCAACACTCTCAGATCACGCTGCTGCAGCGGGTGTCGGCGATTCCGTTGGCATCGGCGAACTCGCCGCCCGTTTGGCCGTGCTCAGAGAGGGTGGCGCCGATATTCACTATTTGCCGCCGTACCGCGCCGAACGCAGTTTCGTGGTTGGTGCATTGCTCGGTATCGATCCGCGTGAAGTCGAGGGCGGGACCTCGGCGGAGTTGGTGGCTGCTGTGGCGGCTCAACGATCGATCAAGGAGGAAGCGGAGATCGCCGAGATGGAGGACGCTCTCGCGGTCACCGCCAAGATGTACCGGGCGACGATGCGGAGCGCCGAGCCCGGGAGGACGGAGGCCGAGGTTGCGGCGATCCACAAAGCCGCAGCCGCCGCCAGTGACCGGCAACAGGCTTTCAACCCGATCGTAACGGTGTGCGGCGATGTCCTGCACAACACCAGTTATGAGAACACCCTCGAAGAAGGGGATCTGCTGCTCGTCGACAGTGGCGCCGAATCACCCGGTTTCTATGCGTCGGACATCACCCGGACGATGCCGGTAACGGGCAAGTTCACCACTCAGCAGCGGGATATCTACGAGATCGTCCTGGCCGCCAATCAGACCGCCATCGATGCTGCTGGCCCTGGGGTGACCAATCGCGAGCTCCATATGATCGCCGCGCGGACCATCACCGAGGGTCTCAAGGACATCGGAGTGATGAAGGGCAACATCGACCGGTCGGTGGAGGCGGGCGCCCACGCGCTCTTCTTTGTCCACGGGCTCGGTCACATGATCGGGCTCGATGTGCACGACATGGAAGACCTCGGTGACATCGTCGGCTACGAACCTGGCGAGGAGAGGTCGAGCCAGTTCGGACTCGCCGCCCTGCGGCTGGCGAGGAAGCTCGAGCCCGGCTTTGTGATCACCGTCGAACCGGGGATCTACTTCATTGCAGCCCTGGTCGAGCGCTGGCAGGGCGAGGGCCGCTGCAAGGGCTACATCCGTTACGACAGGCTCGACGACTACTGCGGCCTCGGCGGCGTCCGGATCGAGGACGACGTTCTGATCACCGACGACGGCCACCGGGTGCTCGGGCCGCCGATCCCGAAGACTGTTGACGAGATCGAAGAAGCGATGGCGTAGGCGCTCGGTCATGGACGAAATCATCCTGGAGTCCTCGAGGACGGGTTACATCGCCCTGATCCTCCTTTTGCCGGCGGTGGCAGTCCTCAACGCGATCATCCACGGCTCCCAGCTGAGGGCGTTTCTCGAGCGAACACCGGCGTTCGCCACCTACCAGGACATTGTCGAATTCGAAAAGATCGTGGCCCGGCAGATGTACGCCGCGCTGGTCCAGATTGCCTTACTGGTGGCTCCTGGCGTTGTCTTCGTGGTCGGATTGGTGCGTAAAGTCCTTTCGGTCGAGGACATCCTCTACGTCGTACTGCCGTCGTTCGTGATTCTGGGGCTCGGGATCGCGTTTAAAAAGGTAGAGAACCAGGTGAGGTCGATCCCTGTGAGCGACGCCATCCTCGAGGAACGACGCGACCACATCGTCAGAGTCTGGAACAACAAACCGTTTCCGGATTGGTGAGGTATGTGGGCCACCGCGGTCGATTCTTTTTTGACATTTCCCAATGATCCAATGACCTTTATTGGATAAGGGCGGCATATATGCCGCCCCTACAGGTACTACGCTTTATCATTTGTGGTGTAGGGGCGGGATATATCCCGCCCTTGCGCGATCATTCCGGATTCGCGAATTCGTCGAAGAACTCACGAATCGCTCCCTCGGGGTCTTCGAAAATGAGAGCCTCGGGATCGCCGAGGGTCCACTCCTCGGGCAGCAGGCGCATGTAGCGGGGGTCGAGGAAACGTCGCCCCATAACGACGATGACCCCCCGGTCCTCGTCGGACCGCAGGAGTCGGCCGGCCGCCTGGACTACCCGAGTGAGCCCCGGAATCAGGTATGCGTAGCCGAAGCCGTGCTCGTAGAACTCCTGGTAATAGCCTTTCAGCAGCTCCCTTTCGAGGTTGTATTGGGGGAGTCCGGGCGAGACGACAATGACCTGGGACAGCATTTCTCCGGGGTAGTCGACGCCCTCCGCAAAGATGCCTCCGAGGACCGCGAGCAGCAGGTGGGGCTCTCCGCTCTGCAGGGCGGCCAGGACCTCGCGTTGGCCCGTGTCGCTGATCCCCGGGCGTTGCGCGATGACGGTGTGGGGAACCGCCGGCATTCGATCGTGTACCGCGTCGAGAAAGGCGTAGCTCGGGAAAAGGGTCAGCACGTTGGCCTGCGGGTGGGAGAGCCGGGCGATCCAGCTCGCGATCCGGTCGTAATGGGCGCTTCGTCGTCGGTAGGTCGTGTCGACATCCCCGATCGCCATCACCAGCCGATTTTCGGGCGGAAAGGGTGAGGGCACGTATAGCTCGTCAGTGCGGTGAGCGTCGAACCCGAGCAGGTCACGGTAGAAATCGAAGGGTTCGAGGGTGGCCGACATGGCGATGGCCGAGGCACTGCCGTCGAGTACCTCGCCAACAAAACGCGAGGCGTCTCGGCAGAAGATCTTGAGCCGTTCGCCACCTCCATTGCCGTTCCGCTCGGCGATGTAGACGAACTCATCACCGCCCAGCGCCAGCACCCGGTGGAAACGGGTCAGCGTGAAAAAGACATCGAGGACGGGGTCGTTGGCCATCCACATTTCATGTTCGCGTTTGTAGAAGAAGTAGCTCAGCATGGCGCCGTCGAACGCAATCCGAAGGTCGGAGATTGCGTCCTCGTCGATGTCCGCAGGTCCCTCGTTGTGGGGCTCGTCGCCGAGGCTCTCGGCGACCCGTTGACGGACCTCGCCGACGAGAACGTCGATCAGCTCCCGAAGCTCATCGAAGACCGGGTTCGAACGGGTGTTGAGGAATGCGAGCGCCTTGTCGAGATTCTCGATCCTCAGCTCGGGTGAGAAATATTCTCGGCTACGGTCGACCAGGTTGTGGGCTTCGTCGATGATCAGTACCGAGTCGCGGAGTGCGTTGCCATGCACTAGGGCGCGAAGGCCGATGGTGGGGTCGAAGACATAGTTGTAGTCGCACACCACGAGATCGACCTCGCCAAGGAGATCGAGGCTGACCTCGAAAGGACAAACCACGTGCTCCTTTGCGGCCTGGAAGATGTCGTCCGGGTCCTGGTGTGCGTTCTGCCCGATCAGGGTTGGGAGCAGCTCGGTGCGCGTGAGGTTGAGCCCGTACTCCTTGGCGTAGGGACAGAATTCCTCGTGGCAGACGATTTCGGTGTTGGCACACATCTTGGATTTGGCGCGCAACTGGAGGCTGCGGAAGAGGTTTTCCTGCATCGCTTTGGCGGTCTCGACTGCGATTCTTTGTTGGAGGGTCTTGGCGGTCAGGAAAAAGACCCGTTGACCGCGCCCGAGGGCGGCTCGAACGGCCGGGTGGAGGACGGCCGCAGTCTTCCCACAACCGGTTGGAGCCCGAACCAGGAGGTGCCGCCCGTCGGCGAGAGCCTCTTCAACCGCATCGCCGATCTCTTCCTGAGTCGGGCGCAGCTCGGCGTGGGGGAAGCGCAGTAATTCCGCAGCCTCGCGGAGCTCCTCGAGGCGGGCTATTCGTCGCTCCTCGCGGGCAATCAGTCGGTGGATCTGTTGGCGCAGCCATGCCTGAACGGAATCATGCGACCAGGCAACGTCCTGGTCACGTTCCTCGTGGGAGACGATGTCGACCAGGATCAGCCGTGCCGCTGCCGGCTCGTCCCGGTCGGAGAGCATGAAGGCGTAGAGGGCGGCCTGGCGCTTGAATCTTTCCAATCGTTCCTCGGCGTAGAGATTGTGGAGATCTACCGCAAAATGCATGGTCTTGATTTCGTCGATCCGCACCGCTTGGTCATCGATGAAAACGACACCGTCGGCGCGTCCCGAGATCTCCACCGTCCAGCCGTCAACATCGAGCTCGATCTGCGTCGGTACTTCGCTGACAAAGCCGGGTTCGGTGACTTCGAGGTCACGTTGGATCCGGCGGTGAAGCTCCGTTCCAATCCATAGCCGGGAGAGACCTGTCCCGGTGAGGCCGATAGAGCGCTGTTCGGGCTCGCCGAGGAGGTCGCTCACTCCGGCCCGAATCGTCTGCCGTTCCGCGTCGATGACGACGGTCACGACTGTCTGCGCCTGCGTTGGAGGAAGTGGACGGCCAGTGCGATGATTGCGATCAATGACCCCACAACAACGAGGATTGTGGGTGGTCGCGGGGGCCAGCGGTCGAGGAGTCGAGGCCGGTACCTGAGCTCGTCATCGAAGCGGACGCTGTCAACGATGCGTGTGGAGATCTCCTCCATGGCTTCGATCGCCTTGATTCGGGAGTAAAAATGCATCGTGAACAGGCCGCGCTCGGTGAGAAAGGCGACCGACTTCACCGACGTCCTGCCCTCGTTGCTGAGGACGAGAGTGTTCCTGAGGTGAAGGGAAAACGAGTCGCGGTCGAAGACCGCGTCGCTCAGCTCCATTTCACGAACCGCCGGCCCGGCGCGTTCATCGATCGTTTCCCTGCCGGTCTCTCGAATTTCTTCGGCGCTCGGCAGGCGGAGAAACCGGCGGTAGCTGAGGCGGCCGCTTTCCCTGAATTGGACCAGGCACTCCGGAAGGAAGAAATCGGACTCGGGGTCGCTGGATCGGAATCCATACTGATAGATCTCGGTCAGGCGCCCGCCGCTGGCCTCGGCCAATCTCATGCTGTGAGACTCGAGCACCTCGGGCGGGATCTTCGCCCAATCGGCCGGGATCTCGAAGGTCACATGGCCGTCGTAGACCGAGACCTCGCGGACCTCCTGGTCGGGTGAAATGGCTGGAGCAATCAGAACGAGGGTGAGGAGGATCGTAATCAGCATCGACAATGGAACGATATCACCTCGCTGGCCCGCATATCTCACAACACCTCGCCGCCCTCGCGACGAAACCCGGTGGGATACGCGGGCAAACGGATAATCGTGACCGGTGACACAGTGTGAGGAGCGTGATCTTGGTTTGATGTTCGGCGAAGGGACTCTCTTTTGAATGCGGAGATCTTTCGGAGATGGGAAGAACGGAAGTGGCGGCGATGCGTATGAATATCCGACGGGAGGAATCATGAGGACCTGGGAATTTCTGCCGGTAGTCCTGATCCTGACCGGGTTGGCGTGCGCACCGGGGCCCCCGGACATCGCGATCTTCGAACAGGAAGTTCGTCAGGCGGAAATCGAATTCGACCGGGCCGTCGCCGAAGGCGATGTCGATCGATTCGCGGAATTGGTCGCTGAGGATGCGGTGTTCTTTGGAGCCACCACCCTCGAGGGCCGAGAAGCTGTGGTCGCCGCGTGGCAGCCGTTCCTCGACCAGAATTCCGGCCTGAGTCTTCGATGGAGTCCAACCGAGGTCGAGGTTGCCTCGTCTGGAGATCTCGGAGTCTCTCGCGGCGACTACCGACTGACGCAGATCGCCGAAGATGGCTCGGTCTCAATTGGGGTGGGCACCTTCGTCACTGTGTGGAAACGATCGACCGACGGAAAGTGGCGCGCGATTCTGGATATCGGTACCCCCGCCCAGCCGGTGGAAGCAGAGTAGGCGCGAAGAGGCGAGAAAGCGCCTCACCTGGACTGAAGAATCGCTATCGCTTTCGCTATCGGTATCGCTATCGATGGTGAATCTTCCGCCTCGACATATCGATCCCGATAGCGATAGCGACTCCTGCTTCATTCCACGAATAAGTTTGCTATTGTGTGTCTGTCCAGAGCACATCATTCGAGGGGAGTTGGATGAGCCCCAATAGCGACTCACACGATCCGGATCAGACTTCTGGGGGCGGCGGCAACCTGAAGATCATCGACCTCGAGTTCGAAACCCTGCGGCAGTTCCGCGAGGTGATGGCATCGAGGCTCAACTACGAAGGTTTTTTCGTCGCGACAAACGACCCGCTGCCCAAGGGCACGCCGGCACGGTTTCGCTTTCTGCTGCCGGACGGCTTCGTCCTCGTCGAGGGCACTGCGGTGGTGGCGTGGGCCCGTT